>Ga0247841_10001473_pt1 | contig 52862 bp, 40 predicted proteins | sample LaCruzMarch2015__2_FD_192410 | JGI IMG/M metagenome (GOLD analysis project Ga0247841, IMG submission 192410) | Freshwater microbial communities from meromictic Lake La Cruz, Castile-La Mancha, Spain - LaCruzMarch2015_18m | ecosystem: Environmental > Aquatic > Freshwater > Lake | place: Spain... | reverse complement strand
CCGTTTGAATGGAAATTCACTCGATACGATCTGAATATTTTGCTCAACAAGATCAAACTGGCAAAGTCAGCCTCCGAACGATTGGCGGCGTAAATACGTAACCGAATTTATGAATCAAGGTACTAAGGCTTAAGGATCCCGCCAGCAGTTCCTGATCATCCTTGGCAACCAACCGATGCACGATCTTGGTATTTGAATTTTTAATGACGTCAAGGGAGATCTTCGATGGAATTTGTTCCACAACGACGACACCCTGTCCTAAAGAACGCATCTCGGAAATCACGTTACAGAAAACTTCTACCGCTTTACCTTTGGGATTCCCCATCATCTCACTGCTGCGTTCGGTCGATACGTTCTTCAGAAGGCGATGTGCCTCTTCGATAACGAGGAGATGTTGCAGTCCCCTATTGCCCCTACCTGGATTGATCGCTGGATTGTCTCGTTGTCGGTATTCGCTGATCGCTACCAACATTAAACCTACAAAAAAAGCTTTATCATCATCATCGGCCAGGTTTTCCATTTCAAGAATCGTCGGATGTCCCAAAAGATTTTCAAGCGTATGGAATTCATAAGTGTTGAACATTAAACCTTTTGCTCCCACACAGAGGCTCTCCAGACGAACGATGATTGCCGTGCGGATGTTGTCCCTCAGTTCACCTTTATAACCAAGCTCGTTATTAACATAGGAATCTACTTCCAGTTTGAGATCGACAAGGGTTGGAAAACAATAATGATGCTCCGGAGTATTGTATTGATCCTCATCATACTCGCCTTTTTCGTTTACAAAGTGGGGATGAAGCCCCGATGTCAGATTCCATCCTCGCTTCAAATAAATATTGTGGAGGCATTTTTCCAGGATGTGCGGCATCGGACCATACAGCGAAAAACTGGCATTGAAAATAGCTTTTAGGTAGTCGATATGATTAAGAGGGTGAACCCCTTGTTGAATGTAAAACGGGTTAAGGCGAATTGGACTGACAGTGGCATCCCCAACTGTGTAAATCCGCAGACTCTTCTTAAAAACTTCATCGGCCAACAACTGGCGATAGTCTCGTTTAGCTGATTCCAAAACAAGAAACGGAATACATTGATCTTTTGATTTTCTATTATATATACTTTTGAGGATATGCCTGACAGTCGTTGTCTTCCCGCTTCCGGTTATTCCGCAGACGAACAGATGTTTGTTCAAATCCCTGTTTGTGAGAGTAAAACTTGAACCGGGGATAGGGTTGCCGTAATCAGCAATGTGACCGACCTCCACATCCTCGCTCGGAGATTCTTGGTCTTCCAGTGTGACAATGTCAGTAAGACATAGGGACGGCATTTTCTTGATTTCAAATCCGGGCAGCGATTCGGTTGGTGGACTGGCAATCTGAGAAAGCTCCTCGCTCGTGAGGTAAGACGCGAGGCTCTTCGGAAAAATAGGGCTTGCTGAATCTTTGCATGGAAGAAAGATAAAATGTTCCGGATTTATATCGCCAATGTAGCACCTGGGCGGATACAGTTTTTCGCTGGGTTTTGAAAGCTCGCCGATAAAGCTTCCACCCAGAATATCGCATGCCGTCTTGGTTTTTGCAGCAAAGGTGATTACGGTTTCCCAATAGCCGACATTGAATCCTCTAATCATTCGTTCGATGAAGTGATCTGCAATCTTCTCGAGTTCAAGAGCCCTACCGGATTGACGCTCAAATGATTCACCGTCACTAACAGTCGTTCCTGTTGATTCACCATCCACTTCTGTGATTGATTCCTGACTTGAATATGAATAAAGGATTAGGGAACCTGTGTGACTTTTTCCGCTTGTTGTTGAAAAGCTTTTACTGCTTTCGTCGCTTTGGCCGTGTTCCTTGCTTATATTTTTTATTTTATTTTCGTGGCACTGATCGCGAAAATTTAATAGTTCCCTGAAGCTTTCTTGCATGGAAACGCGGTCAACTGGCGAAGCTAGAATAAGCAAGGTATATTCGTTTCCGTACAGGCTTCTTACGACGGAGGAAATATTAAATCGCTGCCGCTCATCATCATTCTTGAGAGCGGGTATGCCTGTAATTAAACCACCGTGTGGCATCTCTTTGACGAGAGAAGATAAGCTTAAAGTCTGCTTCTGAATGCCGCCTCCAGGTAAAACTCCCTTAAGAAGTGCCAGAAATACATCCGGATCAATTTTCTTTTGAAGATCAGCGACAAAACCAAGGCTGACTTCGACTCGTCCTTTTGTCCCTTTAATCAACGTGGCTACTGAAAGTCCAGACGAATATGCGGCAGCAAGGATGTTTTGATACCGTTCATTTATGAATTTTGGAATATCTTCGACATAATTAGAAACAGCTATTTCAGCGACCGAGTAAAAATAGAAACGGTTAAGAGGATGGTTGGATAGATCTGAGGATGACTCTGTGTGAGAAGTAAGGGGGAAATTCTCCCTGAAATCCGACCACCACGGGAGGATGGTCTTAAAGGAAAGAGCAACATTCTTTATCTTTTCGCCCATTGTACCTTACCCTTCTGGTGAGAAGCCGTTTGATTGACAGAATTCCCGGAAATCTGAGGCAAAGACATCTGTGATTTTCTTGAGCCATTCGAGTGCCTGCTGTTCAGATTGTTTTAAATAGAGTTCAATGTCCTGTGCCACCTTCTTCCTCGATGTCGGCGCCGCTTTATTGAAGGTAATCTTGAAGGCTATTGCGGCAGCAATTATCGTGGCAATGCCAGCAAGAATGGCTGCAATGACGCCCCCGGGCACAAAGACCAAAGCCGAGCCAGCAGTTGTTCCTGTGGCCGATGTGACCGCAAACGAGCCAGCAATTGCAGCTGTTATCGCCGAACCTACTACTACGGTCGCTCCTGCAGCAATACCGCCATAAACCCACCGTGTATCGCGTGAGAACTCAATCTGGGCCGGATCAAGACGTAACTGGTTTTCCATCTCTTGCGACCATTTTTTAAGGCGATCACGAAAATTCTGATCGAAGAAGGTATTTTGCAACCTGATATCCGCTTTTTCCAAGTCGGCGATCGCCTGCTCCATCAAGTAATTCAGTAGGGTATCAAGAAGCAATTCTGACTTGACCATGATTTCTTTTGGAACATGATCCTTGAGGAACTGCCTTCTGTTGCTTATATCAAACCCCGGTTCCATGTGTATCTTCAGTTCTTCACGGAGCCTGGAAAATTCTTTGCTTACATCATTTTCGATGGACTGTAGAATCTGCTGTAAGTTCATTGTAGGTTCCCTCGTATTTCTTCGGTTCTTTCCAGTTCCGTAATGATGTCTTTTTTTTTACGTTCAATCTGATTAATCTCTTCAAGGATTTCGGCATTTTTTTGCTTTTTATGCTTTTCCTCCTCCAATGCATTTTGGCGGGCGACAATAATGTCATTCACTTCGGATTCAAATGTCTCAAGATACTTATTTAAAAGCTTCGGAAGGTGTTTGGCTATCTTATTGGCTCTATCATAGAATGCCTCATTGCATTTGTTTTTGAGACCATCCAAGAATTTAGAAGCATTGAAAACGCGATTCTCTCCGACACATATTCTGTATTTTTCAATCTGATCATCTTTCCAAAACTTCCATAAATTCCACCAAACACGATGCTCCTTAATTGTTCTTTCACGGTCCTCATAAACTTTTTCCGGCTGATAAGCATCCTGTTTGGCAATTTCCTCGATGTAGTTTAGATCTATACCTGGCACGGTTATCTGGTGGTCGGCCTTGAATTTGCCGCCAATTTTACTAATTTCCACCTTTAGATTCTTAGTGATCTGTTTTGCAAATGCATCAACAATGTCATCGATTGCAGCATATGCATCAGCGAAATGTTTTCTGACTTGATCCTCTGTTTTGCTATTGGTAATATTTTCGGGAATAGCCAATTTGAGGCTATCAAATTTTATCTTCCAATTGGCTTGCTGACCCGTATATTCTTTCTTTAGAGATTCTGCTTTCTTAAAGATAAGGTTTTTATATAAATCAAGACTATCTTTAATTCGACAGATCTCGTCCTCAAATTCCTGCGGGTTCCTTTTCTTTATACCAAGTCTTGCGACCTTTTCAGTATATTCGCTAAAAAGGTTGTTATAGCCAGTGCGAATGCTATCAACAATTTCAGCTAACTGAAGCATGGGAGCTTTGAAGGAAAAATCGTTGATAGCGCAGATCATGGCATCGAATCGTGATGTCTCCCCTATCAATTCTATCAGATCTCTCCCGGTTTCTTCTGCTCTCTCGCGGAATTCCGGGATTAGCTTAGCTTTTTCAGGAGATGATGCTTTTATCTCCTTAACGGTTTTACCGCTCTTCAGATCCAGGTGGATGAGCTTTAGAAGGCTGTCAACAACGAGGATTCTTTCCGAAGGGATGTCAGGCGCATAGAGACGTTGTGCCTCCTCATGCAGTTTGCTGACGTTTTCATCAGTGTAAAGCCCTGCATGAGTCAGAACCAAGAAAAGAGTTTCTCTGCTTCGGTCCCGAATAACCTTTTCAAAAAAATCTCGGAAGGACTGTGACTCGACTGGCTTAATCGGATGCACAAACAGGATGGCGTTTGCGCTGTCTATGTACTCATAAGTTTTGTCTTGAACACCCCCCAAGGCATTTACACCTGGACTATCGACCAGGCGAAGTTCATCAAACTCCCATTTGAGTGGATAGCCGAATTGGATTGCTAATGGGATTTTGTCGAGGGTATACTCTGCGATATACTCTTGGATGAGAGGCATTCTTTCTCTAAGATTACCTTTTGAGTGCGCTTCTAATTCCCCAATGGGTATTTCTAAGATGCCATTAATGATATATTTGTTTAAAAGTACTGTAGGGATATCACGGTATTTATCCTGAATACTGCAAGCTGTTCGTAATACATCATTGGCCTCATCGATGAACGGCGTTGACGGGTCGTTGTGTTGCTCTTTCGTATGACCATCGGCATAAGTTACTTTCACAAACGACTGCGGCGATTTAAAAATCTCAACGATTGCGCTTGTTGTCTGCAATACATCAGATGGAAGAATTTCTGCTTCAAGAAGGGCGTTGATGAAAGTTGACTTACCCGCTTTGACTTCACCAGCAATAACAAGCGTGTATTTACGTTCCTTTAATAATCGGACGCGTTCTCCGAGAAATGCTTGTTTTACGCCATCATCCTGATCGCCGCGTTTTTGTATATAACGATCATAGAGATCAATCACATTGTCCCTATGAACTTTGTAGATATTTCCAATCATCGCGGCCTCCTATAATATAACATCTTACGCCAGGGTTATGCCCTGCAGCTTGCCACGGGGAACCTTATACTCGACAAGGTGTTGATAAAATATCTGTTTCTCTTTTACATTTCCCCGCCTTCCGATTCAAGCATTTTTTGATTTTTCTTACGATACCGAAACCAAAGTCCGATCAGTATCGCCGTCAATGAGAGTGAAAGACCATTTCCGAAGATGAATATGATATTCTTCTCGTACAAGGCATAGAGCAGGATCAGCGACATTCCGATCATCAGAATGGCAAGATAAGAACCGCTCAGGCCATCGGTGCATTTTGTCCTGTATGTCTTCCAGATCTGCGGGACAGAGCTGGCACACATGATCACGGAGCCAGTCGTCCCCATCATTTCAAAAATGTTTGCAGTTTCCATACTTCATTTACCCTATGCAGGTTCCTCCTCCCGCCTGAAATTAACGGCCCGTATCAATTTGTAAGGCATCCACCATCCCGCGGTGGGACAATAAAAAAAGCCCCCAGGAAATGGTGGACACCACTTCGAGGAGGCTAATCTTAAAAAAAAAGCCTCCATGAGCAGTATCGATTACTCAGGAGACCAACTTTTACAGATCCCGTAGGGCCTGTCCGTCTCTACCGTGCAGATAGATTCACAAGCAACATTGTGGCCCGAGGGTAAAGGGGAATGAAGGGATTGTCAAGCGTTATTTTGAGCGCATCAGTCTCTGAACTCAAACATAACCTTCTCATAGGGCTCGAACATCATTTTATACAGATCCATCGCATAGCGGTCGGTCATGCCGGCAATGTAGTCGGCAATCACCCGCCGCCGTTCTGTCTTGCTCGTTTCTGCTTCAAATCTCGTTTTGAAAATGGGCGGCAGCATCCTGGGATTCTTTTCCAGGTGTGCGAATATCCGGGAAAGAATCAGCTTTCCCTTTTCGTTCATGATGCAGACCTGGGGTTTTCTGTAAACATGGTCGAAAAGGTAGCTTTTGATTTTTTCGAAATCCCGCCACTCATCGGCGGGCATGGATACCATATCGATGTCCATTTGACGAGCATTCTCCACAGTGCCGATATGATACGCCTCTAAATTCTTCATGGTTTGTTCAATGACCAGGATATTGGCCTCTTCGATGAGGGTTCTCACCAAAAGGCGGGATTGAAGGACCGTGTCCGAAGCGTTGAACTCATGATGATTTGAGCATTTCTCTAAGATTCTATCGATAAAGGGATTCCCCATCATTCGGATCTCTTCCAAGGTAAGATATCCGGCGTTGAGGGCGTCTTCCAGATCATGGGCGCAGTAGGCAAGCGGATCGGCCATATTCACAGCCTGGGCTTCTATGGAAGGTTTGACATACTTCGAAAATTCCGGAATGGGCGCCGGGTTGTCGTGCGTGGTTCTGTGGAGCGCAATTCCTTCGCGCGTTTCAAAGCAGAGGTTCAGCCCGTCGTACTGTGCGTACCTTTTTTCAAGATGGTCCACAATTTTCAAGCTCTGGAGATTGTGCTCAAAGCCGCCATCGTCTTTCAGGATTTCGCCGAGTGTTTCCTCCCCCGCATGGCCGAAAGGGGTATGGCCAAGGTCGTGGGCATAGGAAATGGCTTCGCACAGGTCTTCGTTTAGCCGGAGACACCGGGCAAAGGTTCTTGCATGCTGAGCGACTTCGAGGGTATGCGTCAGCCTTGTACGGTAAAAATCCCCTTCGCTGATGAGGAAGACTTGGGTCTTGTACTGAAGATCCTTGAAGGCCTTCGAATAGAGAATCCTGTCGCGGTCCCGCTGAAAGCAGCTTCGGTAATCGTCCGGCTCGTCTCCGTGAAGCGTCCGGCCAAGGGATTGAGAACTCTTGGTCGCATAGGGGGCGAGGGCTTGTTCTTCTATGGATTCGAGCCGTTTGCGAGTAGTCATGGTCGCGTTCTTTGCATGATGAATTCCTCTAAAGCTCGATTTTATACGATTATGATTTAAGGGCCGTTTTATGTCAATCGGAAAAGCGGTCCGGAAAAAAGCACACGATACAAGAAGTGGTACGCAAGGTTCGCGCCGGCCACCCGACGGATGGCCGTCACGCCCCTTGCATTTTCTCCGTCCCCCCTGCATCCCCCGGAGGGGGAATTCCCGACCACCCGCCCCTCAAAGGCAAGGGACCATGCCAGCCCCTGACGGGTCTGTCATGTCCCTTGCTGCGGTACGCATGGGTCGTGCCATAGCCTGACGGCTATGTCACGCCCCATGCAATTTCTTTTTTTTCCGATTGCGAGACCCGCATGGCATCCGTCGGATAGCCCGCTCCGCGCCACCCTGCGGGAGGCGCTCGCTTGTGTATTCCCACTTGCCCGTTCGCTGTCGCTTCGTTCGCTGACGCTTGCGCACCAGCTTACTCCGCTCCATCTCACTACACTGCTACTTGATGGCCCGCTCCGCCGTCCTCTGCGCCGATACACGGCGCATGCGGGCGGCTCCGCTACTCCGGTCGCTACCGCTCCCTAATTGCCTACTTCCGCATCACCCTGTCGCCGTGAGACGGCTAAGGGCGCTGCTTACTTGCTCACGATCCGCCCGCTCGCCGCTGTTCTGAACAAGCATCGGCATCGCTTGTCCGCATCACCCTGTCGCGCCGATGGCGCTAAGGGCGCTGCTCGCCACCTTTCAGTGACACCTTATCCAGCCCGCAAAGAACCCGCGCCAGTGGCCCGCTTGCGCCCCTCGAACTACCCGGCGAAGAGATGCCGGGTTGTCTCGGGGCGCTTACGCTTGGTTATTACCATTTCAACAAAGAACCAGGTCAACCCGTCGGCAGACACACGCTTCGCGGTGACTGCCTTGGCCCTCCGATCTTTTTTCTTCTTGCCCTGCCCGGAGCGGCCTCGCTTTGCTCGGACGCACCGGGTCGCGGGCTTTCCGTGAGGATGTTAGCAGCGTTGCAGTCGCCGGGGTCGCGCCGCGGCGTCGCTCCTCACCGGCTTTGTGCACCGCCGCCACCCCGGTATTCCCCCGCCCGCCCTCGCGGTTGCAATCGCCCTTGGGGCCGCGCTGCGCGCCGCCCTGTCGGCGATTAACACCCGCGCCCGTCCGCCCCCAAGGGGCTCCCTCCCTGCCTACGGGTCGCGCCTGACGACCGCTGCGCGGCGACAGGCACGACCCTCCGGCAAAAGGTACTTCCCGTTTGCCCGAAACCCGGCAGACGTCGCTGTGCTCAGCCTGCCGGGCCTCGGGCTTTTTTGCGGCTGGCTCCGCGACCGCATAAAGCCGCGGACGCTCCGTCCATCCGCGATTGTCTGGTGCTTCGGGCCATTGGCAGACACGCGCTTCGCGGTGACTGCCTCGGCCCTCCGATCGTTCAGTTCCTTTCCCGCTCCCGGTGCGACCTTGCTTCGCGCGGACGCCCCGGTTCGCGGGCTGATGCGCAGTCGGCTCCGCGACCGCGAAAAACCGCGGACGCTCCGCTCTCCTGCGCCGAGGTGGCCCGCCTGCCGCCTGTCACCTCCTTCGTCGGAGACAGGCGGCCGCGGGCTATCATTTTCTTTGCTCGTCGGGGCGACACGTTCGTGACGCCCCTCCTCGCCGGTCGCCGTGACTCGCCCTCCGCTCCGCTTCGGACGAGACACGTCTCCCTTTTCGCACCCTCGCCCTCGAAACCGCTAAAGCGGATTCCAGGGCGCTGGACGGTCACTCCCTTTGGTCGCGACGTCCGGTCGGGCGCTCCAGAGAAAACCAGGTCAAAAGATGAAACCTGCAATCAGCAAGGGGTGATCCTGATGGGGAAGGGATGAAGCGTTCGGATTTCCATCTAGGTGGCTCGTATCGGCGTTCCGCCTCTTTCCCCGCTCCCGCCGTTTCCTCGCTGACTCGGAGACGCCTTGCAGCGCGGGGCTGGATAGAAAAGATCTTACGGTCGCCAGGGACCGCAGGCGACCGAAGGGAACAGGCTGTTGATCATCAGTCCCTAACTCCCCATCCTTTTCCTGAACTGGGATGGCCTCTCATAGCGGCTGCCCTGGGACCAGACCCCTCTCCCTTGGGCCTTGGCCTCCTGTTCCGCTTGGATGAAGGGGGCGCGATAGGGCTTTTTCAGATACTCCACATAGGCCTCTGCCATGCCGGCGGCGATCATTTCCTGGTTCACATTACGCTCCGCCAGCCAAAGGATGGCGACCATCCTCCGGTAGCGGTCGATATCGAGGATCTCCACCCTGACGGATCTCTGGCTGATCAGGGAAGCAAGATAATCCTTGGAGGCATTACCGAACGGCTCTCCCGGTTTATTCCCCTTTTGAGTCTCCGGTGCATCGATGCCATAGAGGCGAACCTTCAGCTTCGTTCCTTCCGGGGTGATGGCCTGCACGGTATCGCCGTCAGAGATCTTGGTAATTGTCGCGGTGACGGTTCGGATGGGCGCGGCATGGAGGGCTACCGCGCCGAGGACAGCCATGGCCGCGAGGAACCATAGGAGCGGTTTGCGAATTTTAATCATCTTAATAGCCTTTCCAGATAGACCATGCGTTTCTTGTAGATGAGGATCTCCTTCCGGTATTTATCGCGCTCTTCGATCTGTTTCTGCAGTTCCGGTAGATCTTTTCCGGCGACGTGCTGGTTGACGACCTTCCTCCCCTCCCGCCGGACGAGATAATGGTAAACATACTCATTTCCCTTGATCTGCTTCCGACGGACGTTGAGGGCGCCTCTGGGTAGGGTTTCCGCCTTGGCGAGCAAAGCTTGGAGGACCTCCCGGGTCCGCCGGTATTCCTCTTCCAGCATGCCGTGGATGACGTTGTCTTTATCCGCTACTTTCATAGGTAAAATCTATCGATGTAGTGGAAATATGTCAATGCCTATTTATGTGGGGCGTTGGTACAGAAACGTCGGCAGAAAATTAAGCCTGCCGACGTCTTTGTACCAATATGCTGTCACAAATTGAATTGTAGCGTAATCGGATCGGCGCTTATCGTGCTAAGGCCATTTGGTAGGCCGTGCGAGTCGTCCTGCCTTTTTTCACGCCATCCCCAGTCTTTTTAAGAAGGCATTGATCCGCTCGAAGGCGTCACGAGTGATTCGCTCCACTTCTTCCGGATCATACGCTTCTTCAAAATCAGCGACGAACTTCGGCCCGAGCGCTTTGAGAGAGGAAAAGTGCTTGGCCATCTTGGTGAGTCCTTCCTGAACCAAACCGTGGGACAGGTGGGGCCGGAATTCCTCCGCGAGTGCGTCGATCCCGCCGGGGTAGGCAAGGAGGCAGTAGTAAATATCCCAGGCGTCTTTCTCCTTGAGCCGATCGTCCAGCGCCATCCCCTTCATGACAAGGAACGGTACAATCGAAGCCACTCTTATGGTCACGCGGTCCATCCCACCACCCGGAATTTCCCCCTCTATGGATACTTCGCTGACCATTTCAAAGGCCAAATCACAGCCTCGCGCCTTGCGTGCCTTTATTCCCTGGACCACCTGGGTGCGGTGCTTCTTGCCGGTACCCTCATATTCGCCGGAGAGAAGATCAACTTGCACTTTGATAACCGAACCACCAAACGGTACATCGCGGAAAAAGATGAAGGGCTGTTTTTCATCCTCCTGGTAATAACCGCGGGAAGAGAGCAATTCCTCAATCAGTTTGTAACCCTCTTCCCGGATTTTCAAATGGTTCAGGGCAAGATCGATATCCATGCTTCCCACATGGGGTCGCGGGTCCTGGGGGATCAAAAGTTCCGGCACCCAGCCGCCAATGAGCACGATATTGTCCCGGTACTCACCCAGAAGGTGCGTCAGTTCGATCAGCACCGATTTTGCCGCTTCCACCGCCTCAGCGGTATAATCTCTGCGTGTCACCATGAGCGCCTGATCACCTCGTCCAATATTGTCTTTGCCGCTTCCTCGCCGCGGCCCTTCACCCCGAGCAAATCGAGGTAAACCTGCACCGGCGATGCGATACAAATCCCGTCGATTTGTCGTGCGCCGTACAAGACGCCTTCGTCATAGGAGGTAAATAGAGTGACATTTGCGCCGCTGGCCACCTCCTTCAGGGAGAGAATCTCCGCAATCTTTTCCACATCGCGCGATACATAGGCCATGACCCGCTGGTAACGAACGGCAGGGGCATATCGGGCCGCACCGGAAAAACCGGTCAAGGCGTATGCTGTCCCCTCTTTTTCACAGGTCTTCGCTAGGTCAGCCTCCATCTCGGCCATGCTTTTCAGCGTGTAGTAGTTTCGGGGTACATTCTTCCTGGAGCTGTAGTTTCCCGACCACTCGGATAGAAGGCTCTCCGGGTCCTTGAGCAGCAATCCGGCATCGGAACTTTTAAGCCACTCGCGATCTTCCAGGAGGCTCTTGACATTGGAAACCTGCCCCAGGCTGACTTCCGCCTCTTCTGCCAATGCCTGGACCCGCCACGCCTTTTTAGGATCAGTCAGAAGCACACGTAAGACTCGTGCTGCCTTTGGGGAATAGAGGGAACGAAGATCCCGCTTTTCAGTAAAAGGATTTTGGTTGCGTTCCTGTGCGATATAGACTTGGCCAAAGGTCAGTCGGCAGTTTCCGGCAAGATCTAGATACCCGATTTTCTCCTGAACACATATCTCGGCTGTCTGGGGTGAGATATATGGCGCCGCAAACATACCGTACACATCAGGTTCACGCTCTAGAACACGGGCGAGCTGGTAGGCTGCTGCGCGGGCAACGCGAGGCTGACCGTTGTTCTTAACTTCAAGCGCCAGACGCTGTCGTTGCTTTGCTATTCGCACTGTGGCGACGATATCAATACACACATCTCCGACCTTGAGTTCTCTTTCCAGGGACTCGATCTCCAGAAAAGGGACCCGTTGCAGGCAAGCCCGTAAGGCGCTTTCAACCTCTTCCAGTATGTTCTTCTGATTTACTTTCATTGCTAAACAACCTTTCAGCATTTGCTGAAAATGGACATTATAGTGAAAATTCCCCGTCGTCAAGCGTAATTTTCACCCAATATGGCACTTTCAACGTTTGCTGAAAAGCCACTAATTGGTGAAAAATTGCAGTATCCTAAATGGCGGGCTGGTGGGACTGTGCGCAGATCGGCACCGCCGTTGAAAAGACTTTATCATGGAAGACTGGCACCTGATCGGTCCCGATTGCAACAGGACGCTCATGGCCTGGTTTGAAAATGGGATCGATTGAAAGCAAAATACGGCGAGCGGTTCTGCCGCATGTGGAAATATATGAGTTGACAGCCCCCAACTTTTCATGCATCTAAATCGGCAGTCTATCCCATCGATTTAAAAGGCGAGGGATTTCTTATGGCTACAATCGATTTGTTTGGGAACATAACCCCGGATAAAACAAAAGAAGAAGAATACAAGGAATACCTCGCCTCGCCTACCTGGAAAAGAAAAAGGGAACAGGCTCTAAAGCGGGCCGACTACAAATGCGAAGAGTGCGGCATGTCAAAGTGGACACGTAAGTTAGATGTTCATCATCTTGATTATGATCATTTTGGAAATGAATGTCCGGAAGATTTAATAGTTCTCTGCGAGAAATGCCACAAAAAAGCGGATAAGCAGCGTGAACGAGAAACCGCCAACAGAAACGCAACTAAATTAGAGGATGCCCGTTTTTATGGCTGGGCTGAAAAAGTCTATGGTGAGCAATGGATGTTGCTTGATCCTGAAAATATCTATGAAGAATATTGCGCATGGTGCGAAAAGCGGGATTGGTTATGATGAAGGAGAGTAGGCATACAGAACCCCTGATTTCAACATAGGCCATTCAGAGCAGGTATGGGAAAACTGGACAGGCGCACAAACAGTTAATTGTCTTTTTCTGCACACACATCAGGAGGAAGAGATATGTATTGTTACTCATGCGGGAAAGAAAATCCAGATGCGGCCTCATTTTGTCATGCTTGTGGAAAACGGCTTGTGGCCTCAGCTAGACCGGAAGAGCACAGGGGGAAAAAAATCAATCCCCATTGGTTCGCTTTTTCTTTATTGGCAGGCATCCTATTTCTCGTTGTCGGTACCCTTTCCATCACAGCAGTGGGTACATTACCGGCCATGGTTATATTGGGTTTTGGCATGGCCGGTGTAATTTTTTCCTTTGTCTATTCACTCGTTAGCTTATACAGATGCTGGGGCGTTCTTCGTGGGTTTTCTCCAAGAACAACACCGTCCAGAGCAGTCGGTTTCTCTCTTATTCCTTTTTTCAACACGTATTGGGTTTTTGTAGCGATTTATGGTCTGGCAGTGGATGCAAATGCTTTCACTGAGCAAGGTGGTAGCAAGAAAAAAATCAACGAGACACTGAGCATAGCCACGTGTTTCATATTGATTCTTCCCATCGTAAATCTTATAGCACTGATTTTAATGACGTTTCTTATTTATCAATGGGCTAATTTTTGCAATACCGCCGCTTCGCCAGTCAATCCATCATTTGTATACCCGGTTTCCGGTAAAGGTAAATATCTAGCAGGTAAATTCAGTATCAACAAAGTTTTTGCCTGTGGTCTTGCTGGAATAGTCATAATTCTGGCTGGTGCCGAAATCATTAAGTCGAAGCGGCAAGAAAACGCCCGTGCTGTAGCATATGCGGAAGCCTATTATAAAAGTGGTCACGAGTATTTAAAAGTAGGTAAAAGTGCCTTAGCTATAGAAGATTTAAATAAGGCAATTGCTGCCAACCCGGATTACGCTGAAGCCTATTCAGATCGTGGGGAAGCCTATTCGTATAAAGGTCAATATGATAAGGCGATAGAAGATTGTAGTAGGGCAATTTCTATCAACCCGAATTATGCTGAAGCGTACCTAAATCGTGGCCGCGTCTATTCCTTCATAGCCAATAAAGGTGGCAAGAATGATTCGGCGATATTAGAAAAGGCGATAGGAGATTATAATAAGGCAATTGCTATCAATCCGAATTACTCCGACGCACACATATCTCGGGGGCATGCTTATCTTAGAAAAGGTAAACATGACTTGGCGATAGAAGATTATAACAAGGAAATTGCTATCAACCCGAATGATGCCGATGCATACAACTATCGTGGCGATGCCTATGCAAAGAAAGGTCAGTATGACTTGGCAATCGAAGATTTTAATAGAGTAATAGCTATGGATCCAAAGGATTTCCTTGACTACATCGGGCACTACTGTAGCGCCTACTATTATCGAGGTGATGCCTATGCCAAGAAAGGTCAGTATGACCAGGCAATACGAGATTATAGTAAAGCGATTACTATCACGCCCAATGCTCTCACTCATCCTATGTTATACTACAGACGTGGACTTGCCTATTCTCTTAAAGGTCAATACGACTTGGCGATAGAGGATTATAATAAACAAATTGTTATCTTCCCGCAGCATGAAGCTTACTATATGCGTGGCGTTGACTATGCTAATAAAAGAAACATGGGAAAAGCCATTCTGGACTTTCAGAAAGCCTGCGATATGGGCAATGGATCGGCGTGCGAGAGATTGGCGAAGATTCAAAAAAAGAAGTAACGATGCACAACACCTATCCAATTATTGATCACTATAGCGGCTCATAAACGAACCGGCACTTTACTCTATCTGCATTTAGTGGGGGTTCACTGTTCCATTTTTCAATTATTTTTCTTTTCTGTTCAGCAGAGAACTCCAAATGTTTGTCAGTGACCCTATAGCCAAATGTATTAAGGAATTTTACAAGTTCTGATGTATTTGCCCAAATCTTGGGAATCCAGTGTCTTTGGTAACAAGTTTCCACGACCTCCCTGTCGATTTCCTTGGATTCTCTGATTTCCTGCGCCATGTAGGTGACAATATCATCCTCCGGAAAAAGACTTTTCCCCTCATCAAACATTTGAAAGTACTTTTCCGACTCCTTGCGTTTTACCCTAAATCTTTCATAACTGACGAAAGGCACTATATTGAAATTGTCATTATGATCGATGAAAAGGGAATAGGCTTTCTGAGCGTCGGGACGCGGCAGAGCCTGAAAACCAATGATGTGAAAATTCGGATAATTATTTTCCAACAATGCCTTTAAATTGACGGTGTATAAAACTACTTCGCGGTTCTCGTCGATTATAGGCTCATACCGATTACATGTAGCGGTCCTTTCGCACAGGGCGAAAAACATCGCAATATCCTTTGATCTGGTGACGTCGATCATCGATGTCGCAAATTCATAGTGTTGAGATAAACCCTCCATATCTATCTTGAAATATTTCCCATCAATGGTCCAGTTCTGTAAATACCCAATTATTGGATGCGATCCCGCGATCAATTTATGGAATTCGTATTTCTTAAGCAGGGAGGTCAAGTATCCTATCTGATTCTTTCCTAACCTGAATAACGAAGGCACACATTGATCATGAAAGCATGTTTGTCCGCGATATAGCCGAGGCGAAAACTCTGGTCCGGGAAGCAGGCTGAAATGGTGATCGTCCGTTTGGACGACACAAAGATCATCATCGTTTTCAGAAGCGACGCAACCGATGTTATTTATCCGGCAATTGTCGTCTTGGATAGCGAATGGCAACAAAAGGGACCCATATGATTCGATGTCTGGGATTTTTCCGCCCGGCGGCACGATTATCTCAATATACACATGAGGGTTCTTCTCTTTCACACCCCGGTTACCATGTTTTCCCAGAGGCAAGACGACATGCCTTTTCCCGCCTCTGGCTTTGATTTCGTCTATGCCGTCCAATACTTCCCGCCAGATGTCCCGTTTCGCCTCGTGGCGCTCAATCTCACGGTCTGCCACTTACGACATTTCCCGCTCTTCCGCTGCCTTTGACCGCTCCAGGTTAAGCGCCAGCAGGCGGTGCAGGATTTCTCCGTCGGGCATGTCCGGGGTATAATCGGTCCAGCCGTAGGTGGCGGCGACGGCCCGGTCAAGTTTTTCCTGGCGCAGTTTCAGCCCGGCGGGCATTTCATTGTAGAGGTTGGTCAGGGTGCGCTTCTTCCAGGCCGAAGCGTATTCCGGCTTGGGGACCGGTCGGGGCGGGAAACCGGCGTTTTGCTCTTCCGGCGTGATCTCCCAGTCCAGCCACCCTTCCGGGTTGAGCCATTTTTCCCGCCAGGCATCGAGGTCGGCGGCGGCTTCGGCGATGGCGGCAAACGGTTCGCCTTCGGGAGCGGCCTTCGCATTGAGGTCGTATCCGGGTGGGAAGGGGAAGGTTTCAAAGCAAAGACTTGAGTTATAAACTGGGTCATTTCCAACGCCCAAACGCCCTCCGTTTTCAATCGCCCATAAGCAATGAACGCGTGAGGATAGTATCCCAAGCGTCACATCGTCTTGGCGCGGGATGACGATGAGCTTGTGCTCAGGCGCCACCTCCACCGGAAATTTGACGAAGAAGCGGTGCTTGGCGGTTTCCGAAGTGGCGATGTAGTGGGTGAGGCCGTGCAGGGAATCGCGTAACTCTGGGCGAAAACGACCATGCCGCCACCACCTTTCGGCCCGCGAAGCCTCGCGATTGCCGCTCCGTACCGGTTTTACCTCTTTCTCCACATAGGCGAAGGGGGCGAGGTAATCTGCGGCGGCGGCCAGATCCATCCCGGCGAAGTCCACCACCCAGTTGCCCGCCCAGCGCCGGGTGATGTCGGAGCCGTTGTAGATGGGCCGCACGACGTCGCTGTTGGGACGTCCGTTCGGATTGCCGCTCTCCTTGAGCCATTTCAGCGCCGTGGCTGTGTCCACTTTGAAAGGGCCGGCCAGACAAATTCCGAAGAATGAACGCCCCTTGTTGGCGGGGAGCGGCATGGCCTGGGTGAGGTCCGATGTTTCATCTCCCTGTGCGCCCCCGGTCAAGTCGGCATGGATGGCGGTTACGGGATTTCCGTCGAGCCGCGCGCCGCCGCCCTGCCCGAAACAGACCAGGCTGACCCGCACGGCCGCCCCTTCGTTGACCCACTCCTCGTCCGACCAAGCCTCGAAGATCCGAGTGCTCTCCAGAATGCGTTCCAGCACAACGCGGTTGCGTTTCTGGCGGATGGAATTGGTGGCGACCAGCCCCGCCGCCCTCGCATTTCCCTCTTTGATCTGCGCCCGCGCCTTCTCGAACCAATAGGTCACCAGATCGGCGCCGCCCGGGACACGGCCTTCGAAACGCCGTCGCAGCCTTTCGACATAGGCGTCGCCCAGTTCGCCTCGCATCATCTTGTCGCCCAGAAACGGCGGATTGCCGACGATGACATCCGCCTTCGGCCACGCGGCTTCGCTATCGTCGGGGTTGAGCAGCGCGTCGCGGTGCTCGATGCCGTCCAGGGGGCGCAGGATTGGATCTCTGGCGATTTCCCGTCCGTTGCGGCGGCACCACTGGATGTCGCCGATCCAGACGGTTACGCGGGCGAGTTCGGCGGCAAATTCGTTGATTTCGATGCCCCGGATGTTGTGCGGTCCGGTTTGCATCGAGAGTTCGGCCTCGATGCCGAGTTCCTGGGCTTCGAGATGGACTTGCTTCTCCAGATCGCGCAGGGCCTTGAGGGCAAGATAGAGAAAATTCCCCGATCCGCAGGCGGGGTCGAGCACCTGAAAGAGGTGGAGGCACAGCAGAAAGCCGTGGTAGGCGGCGCGGGCTTCCTTGTATTCCTTGGTGCGCGGGCCTTTGCCTTGCCCGGCGGCAATCACGGTTTTGACGGTCTGCCATGCGGCCAACAGCGGTTCTGTAATCAGCGGGTGAATGAGCTTTGCGATGGTGCCAGTGTCTGTGTAGTGGGCGCCAAGCGGGGCGCGGGCGGCAGGGTCGAGGCCGCGTTCGAAGAGCGTGCCGAAGATTGTGGGATCGATGGCCCGCCAGTCCATCTCGGAGGCAGCGGCGTACAGCGCAGTCATGTCGGTTGGGGTCAACGGGGGAATGGCAATGGTTTGGAAGAGGCCGCCGTTGAACCAGGCGATGTCGTGATCGCCGTATTCACCGCCGGTTTTTTGCTGCATGGCGGCGAAGAGCTTGTTGATCCGATTGCCGGCCTTTTCGGCGTCGCTGCCGGCGCTTTTGAGGATTTCGGTAAAGACGCCGCCGGGGAGCAGGTTTTCATCTTCGGCGAAGATGCAGAACAGGCATTGAACCAGAAAATGGGCCACCCGCTGGCCGTCCATCCCGCGTTCGCGCATGGCCTCGGCGAGCCCGGCAAAGCGCCCGGCGGCCTCGGCGGTGATGGCGGCGGTGGATTTTTCCGGGCGGAGTTTTTGGGGGTCGGTGAAGACCCAGCGCAGGATTTGCCGCTTTTCGGGGTCGACCAGTTCTTCGATGCGGATTTCGCGCGGCTCGTCCGGGTAGCCGGTGAAGGCGGTGTGGATGATGATGCGTTCGCGGTCGGAGACGACGAGCAGCGGCGGGTTTTCGAGCTTCAGGGTGTAGTCGGTGAGCTGATGCAGTGCGGCGGCGAGGTCGCGCCCCGGCTTTTTGTTTTCCCAGCCGAAACAGCCCCGTTTCCAGACATCGGCCCAGCCGTCGCCGCCGCCGGATTTTTTTGCGCCGTGTTCAAAACAGTAGTTGTCCGGATCGCGAGGCTTGTCCACGCCGAGCAGGTCGCACAAGTCGTCAAAATGTCCCTGCGCCCCGCCGCGTTCGGTGAGTTTGTTGTCTTTCCAGAGGTCGATGAATTCTTCGGGCGTCATGTCTTACTCCGATCATGATCCGCAGAAGCCTTACGGAACCTGTTGACGCAGCCGCTGATGTGGTTTTTGGACTCGTCCCCGCGTGTCTGGTACCTTCCACGGTGTAAGCCGCATGGCTGCGGACTTCATACGATGATTTCAAGCGAATGGCAATGAATTTCCGGAATCTTGTAGAAAACAATCATTCTTTTCTAATTCGGAGATGGCGCGATCTTGAATAGGTAATCCCCGGAGATGGTATGGTAGGCAAGGTGCGCGCCGGCCACTGGGTGGCCGTCACGCCCCTTGCATTTTTCCCGTATCCCCCCTGTCATCCCCCGAAGGGGGAATTCCCGCCCAACCACCCCATCAGGCGGAAGCAGGGGCCGCGCCAGGGCATTCCTCTGCTCCAGCCCTGTCACGGCCCCTGCATTCTCCCTTCCGCGCTCAGGCAAGGGCGTCGCCGGCCCTTTCCGCTGCCCCAGGGACCGGCACCGCCCTTGCTGGTCCTCGCGCGGTGTTTTCTTTTCCCAGCCGCAAGTCCGTAGCTTTCCTGCTCGTTGCCTGACGCTCCTTCGCTTCACTAATCTGTTTGGTAGGCGGCCAGCGTTGCAGTCGCCGGGGTCGCGCCGCGGCGTCGCTCCCTTCCGGCTTGGTGCACCGCCTGCCGCTCCGTTCTCCCCGGCCCTCCCTCGCGGTCGCCGTCGTCCGTCGGGGCCGGGCTGCGCTCCGCCCCTCCGGCCGCGTGGCACCCGCGCCCGTCCGCCCCAGAGGGGCTCCCTCCCTGCCTCCGGGGCCGGCCTGACGACCGCTGCGCGGCGACAGGCCCGCCCCTCCGGCATTTTTACTTTTCTTTTGCCCGCTCCCGGCGCGACCTCGCTTCGCGCGGACGCCCCGGTTCGCGGGCTGTTGCGCAGTCGGCTCCGCGACCGCGAAACCCCGCGGACGCTCCGCTCTCCTGCGCCAAGGTGGCCCGCGCTTGCCGCCTGTCACCTCCTTCGTCGGAGACAGGCGGCCGCGGGCGATCTTTTTTCTTTCCTCGTCGGGGCGACACGTTCGTGACGCCCCGCCTCGCCGGTCGCCGTGACTCGCCCTGCGCTACGCTCCGGACGAGACACGTCTCCCTAATTCGCGCCCTCGCCCTCGAAACCGCTTAAGCGGATTCCAGGGCGCCGGAAGGCCTCTCCCTGCGGTCGAGCCCGTCCGGTCGGGCGCTCCGAAGACCCAAGTCAAAAGATGAAACCCGAGATCATCGAAGGGTGGTTCTGATAGGGTAGGGTGAAGACAGTAGGCTTTCCATGCGGGCTAATGGTATCGGCGTTCCGCCTCTTTCCCCGCTCCCGGCGACGCGTCCCTATCGCCGCCTCGTAGCGGGGCCGGATAAAAATCCATTCATCGTTTCCGCCCAGTGGGAAGCACGATCTTCACGTGTCGTGAATAACATCACATTTCCTTTGAGTTATCTTAGCAATGGTGCTATTTATCGCGACTATCTGTATTTGCACGGTGCGGCGCCTCTCAAACAACTTTCCAACCTTTGGAATGGCATTCTCGGTGCCATCGAGACGGAGGGTCCGTAACAGCCTTATGCAAATCGAGCTTCTCGCAGTCAAGGGACCGGAATTCGGGACGACCTGCAGGACGGAAAATTCTGCCTCCGATCATCGGGGCTTTGCCACACATTTCCCTGGCCAAGCGTTTACACGTGCCATTGAGTCTTTTGTCAACCGTCTTCGAATACCCTATCGGGCGGCAACGAAAACCGTACCTTTGATCCCGATGCCGCCAAGACGCCGAAGAGAGAGGCCGTCGCCGCAAGGACAATGCGGTGTCAAGAGCCTCCCCCGTGCCGCCGATCCGCCCGTTCACGAATCAACTCTCCGCCATCGATGCAGGCTGCCCGCCGGCGGCCCTACTCAGCAGAAAAGCCCTCATCACCAGGCACGGGACACGCTGCAGGGAGACGAAGGCGCTTGATATGATCCCGATCGTCATCGGCGGTGCCTTCAGGGCTGATTCCAGTTGACGGTTGACCATCCTGGCGGTCACGGCAAAGGAAAGTCACCGGAAGGCGCTGATCGTCGCACGGATCACGCCCCCGTTCCCCCTCCCGGTTTACGGCGTCGCCAGGTGGAGGCGGGGCCTACACCGATCCTCTTGAGGTACTGGGACCGGACCGGCGTCGACGGGCCTTTTGGCGGCTACGATCAGCTATCGAGCATCGTCCTTGAACTTCCGCTGTCGGAACTGGCCCGACTCCTGCCGCAACGATTTGCCGTGCGCCTCTACAACCTGGTCCGGAAGCTTTTCTCAATGTCGGAAGGGCCTCGCTTTCCCTGCTCGCTCGCCAAGCTTATGCGCAATCAATCGCTTCTGGCCGAGTTGCGATCCCGGCTGACATGCGTAACCCACCTTTCGGAATTGATCGCCGATCCGCCCGCCATCGTGATCGATGAACGGCAGAAGCTCTTCTTTTACCGGGGCGTCCCTGTCCCGCTGCGCCCGGTTTCGTTCAGCTATATGCTCCTGCTCGCGCAGAGCCCAAGGGAGGTTGTCCCGCGGGAAGAGATCTACAGTTGCCTCTGGCCGGGCGAAATCGATTATGAAGGGACCAACAAGCCCTATGAGGGGCAGGTTTCGGACCACAAGCGCAAGCTCGTCGCTGAGATCAAAAAGGGGATCGCCGGGCGGATGGAGATTCGGGAGGGGGAGATGGAGGGGTTGATCGCCACACGACCAAAGACGGGGTATATGCTGAACTGCGATCGGGGAAACATCCTGATCTTCCGCAAACGGGATTATCCCGTGGCTTCCTTCCTGTTCCTGCTGGCTCTGGATCGTTTCCTCTCCGACTGTCCCGACTGGCTTCTCAATATGCCGGAGGTGCTATACCTCTGTTGAAGCAGAAAGGTCATTCCCCTATGTTGTCGCGGACCACTTTTTCCAAATACATGACCCATTGCCAGTGCTGTAGTGAATCAAGTTTGGTATGACTGTCCACGCTGAAGTACTTCTTAAGCCATGCCTTAACTTCAGAACTCGACATCTCCAGATCCAGTTGGGCCAGTAATTCCTTTTCCCGTTTGTAAAGATGGCCTTTGCTTGGCAGTAAGCTCCCCTTGCGAATAGCCCCTTCAATCCTACCCGCGATTGTATTCGCGTATTTTTCTTCAAGGTACCTTATCATCACATCCGCCGCTGCTTCGGGCCAATCCCAGATATCCGTCCAAGGTTTCTTCTTAATGCCGAAGTCGTCCTTGAAGATTTTATACATGGCGGCATATGCCCTTTTACCAAACCGCTTCTCTCGTTCCTCTCCCAGTTTGTTAAATCTATCCTTTATGGCTTGCTTCAATAGGGAGTCTGCACCGATTGTTCCTGGCGATGGCAGCCTGGTGATGGCCAACTTCGCTTTTGGTGGAAGGTTAATGTTTCCCCTTAGTATCCCTATTTGTAAGTTATTGTTGCCGATCATTGATTGGGATACGGTTCTTCCAACGCGGTTGGTCGTGCCTGGTGCGGACAAAACACTCATTCTTTTTTCAGGGAATTTAATGACATTTCCGACAGGTGGTTTCTTGATCACCGGCTGTTTGGTCAGCCGTCGGTACAGTTTCTCATAGCCGTCCCGTGTCAGGACGTTGTAATAAGTGAATGGCTTCAATGTCCTAGGGATATGCACTTTATCGTCTTCATACAGCAAAACAGGGATGAATTTTCTATTCTTACCCGCCGCGTCATAAAGCGCCTGCGTAATAATGGCTCCTTCCCATTTTACGCCCTTTCCACTTTCGGTAGTCCGATCGTTGAATTTTTCTGCATATCCCCTACTGCAAACGACCAGAACGTAATCGCTATTCGCTATCTGATCCTCCATCCACGTGATCCAGCCGACATCTGGGGATTCTTCGTATTGATCAATGTTACAGTCGATTCCCTGTTCTCTGAGCTGATGTGCAAATGCCAGCACCGTTCTCTTGTGTTCCTGCGACTCGTGAGAATAACTTATGAATGTCTTTAAGTGTTTCTTCATGTGCTGTGTCTCGAACGAATGCAATGATGAAAATTCATTAGCTTTTCGACCCTCGCTTAACAGGGCCGTCTTTGAAGTGCGGCGAGATCATCTCTGGCTTTTGTCGGACTCCGGGACCATCCTTCAGCTCGGGATTCGTATGTAGCATGTCCAAAGGCATGTCAAGGTGCCACTGCTCTTTTGCGAAAATGAAACGTTCCGCCCAAATCACTTGAAGAGAATTCGCGAAATCAATGTTTTCAGGTTTATACTGGATTGGCTTTTTTTCTACAAGGGCGCGTGTGAAGGTTGATGACAATTCCGGTGTCATGAGTACAGCGGCGGCAAGCTTCTTACAAGTGGCATGGATGGAGAATTTTGGAGACAGGGGCATGTAAACCTCAATGCCATCATTTTTCAATCCAAGATTTCCTCGCGGCCCTCGATCAATCATATTGTGCCTGACAACCGGATTGTCTGAGACAATGTAGGGCACAGAAGGCGGCGCTTCGCAGAGAAACCAAGCCTTCTCTTGCAGCAGTTTGGCAAAGGCCGGCACGTCTTTGAACAGTTGAAGGCTGCTTGCTTTGGCGTCTTCGGGTCCGTATTCGCCTATTGTTTTGGGATCGTCAGGATGCGCCTTAATGTCTTTTCCCCACGCGTTGATGACGATCTGACGGAAATTCTCCATGTCTCCCCGCGTCGTGGGAGTCCGTATCATCTGCGCCGCAATATAGTATGACAACCAGCCGCGATCTTCTGCGGAATCGGGAAGGGAGCCCTTTGAAGTGATGTCGCCGATGATTCTTCCCCCGATAGAGTCGATCTTCTGCATCAGGTTCTCGTACTCCAGATGGCCGGCATCCCCATGGTATTCGTAGAAGAAGTTCTCGTGGGCGACGTCTTTGATTGATGCCGGATGCACAGTCCCGCATCGTTTGTCCAAGACCCAAATCTTCGCCTTATTTTTACGACCGGTGGCAAAGTTTCGCAGTAAGAATTGCGGTACGTAATGCTGTTTCTTGGGCTTCATGGTCGGTCCAAAAAGTAAGGATCACAGAATGGCAGTGAATGTGATTCATCTGCGATTTTCTCTCATAATCTCAAGAAAATGTCAAAAAACCTTCCGTGAAAAAATATTTGACGACCGAAAAAAGACCGGTTTTTTTCCGAAACTTTTCCCCTCCATTTGTGCCACCCTGCAGCAAACCCATTTTCACTTGTGGGTTCCGCTGGACGCCGCAGGTGGCTTGCCGTCTTTGTTGATGTCATGGTGGTTGGGGAGAGATGATGGCTCGGTCCCGGATACTGAAACCGGAATTCTGGAGCGACGAGAAGCTTGCCTTGGTCTCAAGGGAGGCACGACTGACCTTCGCGGGGCTCTGGACCTGCTCTGACGACTATGGCGTGACCAAGGGGCACCCGGCATGGCTCAAGGCGCAGATCTTCCCCTACGATGTGGACTTGCCGCTCAAGGATTTCGGGGCATGGCTGGCCGACTTGGAGCGGATCGGCGTCATCGACCCTTTCACGGCGGATGGGGAATCTTTCTTTTATATTCGAAATTTCTCTGATCACCAGAAGGTGGACCGGCCGAGCAAGATGCGCAATCCTCCCTGTCCTCGCGACATCCTCGCGGGACCCTCGCGAGTGTCTCGCGAGCCACTCGCCACAGCCTCGCGAGAGTGCAGCGATGAAACAGAAACAGAAACTGAAACCGAAACAGAAATACAAACTACTACTGCGGCGACCGATGACGATCGACCGCCGCTGAAGGAGGGTGAGCAGGAGGATGAGGCCGGTCTTCTTGTGCCTGATGCTGGTCGCCGCCAGCCTAAACCTGCGGCACGGGTACCCAGTCCCGCGGAAAAGGAAATTCGGGAGGAGACGGCCGATCCTCTCACCCCCGAAACTGGTCGCCGCCAGTCTAAACCCGCGGCACGGGTATCGAGTCCCGCACGGAAGGGGATCGCCTTCGATTACGACGCCGGCCATTTTCAGCAGGTACCCACGGACCTAGTTGAGAAATGGCAACAGGCCTATCCCGCGGTCGATGTGCTCTCAGAACTGCGCCGCATGGAGGCTTGGGCTTCGGCGAACCCGGTGAATCGAAAATCGAACTGGCAACGGTTCATCGTCAACTGGCTGACCCGGGCCCAGGACCGGGCCGGTCGTGGCGGACCGCGTGTCGGTCAGTCGGAAGGGGAGGGAGGGCTCGATCGATGGTTGAAAAAGTCTTCCACGACTTCGTAAAGGGGCTCTGCTTCTACTATGAGCGCAGGGATCCCCGGGAGGAAACGCTCGATCTGTGGTTTCAGCAGGTGAAGCACATCCCCGACGAGCCGGTCGCCTGGATGAGCGAACAGATCCGGAGCCGGCACGAGTCCTACCCGAGGAACCTGCCCTTGGTGATGCGGGAGCTCTGGCAGCAGTGGCTGGAGGATCATCCCCATCGGCGGACGCACAGGCTCACCGAGGAGGAGTGCCCGGATTGCGACGGTTACGGTCTGATCAGCCTGTTCCGGAAGGAGAGCCTGTACCTCTTCCGCTGCGGCCGGTGCAAGCGGTCGAACCTGAACGGTGTACCGGTGGCGTTTCTCGCCGATCTGGAGGCCCGCGGCTATTCGCTGACCAGGCCCGGAAGGGAAGGGATGCAGGCATATGGTTGAGCGGTGCCCCATGACAGAACACCGTGATCCTGGGCAGGGCCCCTCGGGGCATTGCCTAGCCTGCACGCTTTTCGAGTCCTGCCTCGCGCCGCTCTGCCCACTGGACCCGAGCAGTCTCAAGGGGATCTGGTACCCCGACGAGGAGATCTGCCGTTCCCGGTCCCAGGGGGGCCGCCCCTGGATCAAGGCGCAAAGGAGGATTGCCAAGGTCGCTGGTAGCGGTGCCGGGTATTTTACCCTCGAGATGCTTAGCCGCCTGGTCGTGATCCGGAAGGGGATCGCCGGCCTCGATCCGGACCTTCCTGAAGAACAGCAGTTGCGGGCCTGGTTTCAGAAGCGGCCGGAAAGGCGCGACCCGTCATCCGGAGACAAAACCGCCCGGGCCAGCCACCTGAGGAAGTTCAGCTTTCGGAAAAAGGGTGGCAGGAAGGGGTCCGGGGGTGGTTTGAAAAGGGGCCGAGACGGCATGCCCTAACCAAAAATGAGTGCCGAGACGGCGTGTCCTACGGGTTAAAACTTTTTGCGAGGGGTAACACCCGCGCCAGGCCGGGGAGATGAACATTCCATGGCCGAAAAAGCGTCCACAGTTGTCAGCCTTACCAACCGGCGCTACTTCCGTGTCGACGAGGTCGCCCGCTACTTCGGCGTCTCTGATCGGACAATCTACCGTCGCATCGACATGGGCGACCTGAAGGTGGTCAGAGTGGGGGTCTGTATCAGGATTTCTGCGGAAGAGATCCGAGAATTCGAAACAAGGCAGAGGGACGATTTCTAGGAAACGACCGATCACTTTTCCTTGGATTTTGGTAACATCATGTTGAATTTTACAACATATAGTCGTACACTTCCCCTCAGGGGAGGTGATTTGTGCATGAAAGGCAGCATCTGTTACCATAAGCAGAGAAAATACTATTACGTTTCCTGGCTCCACAAGGGCAAAAGATACAAGATTTACAGGTATAACGGCGAAAAGATCTATCACCCGGAGATAGCCCAGAAGCTCGTGTGCGCCATGCAGTGGGACGTGGAGCACGGCTTCTTCCGGATCGAGAAGTACACGAAAGAAACGCCCACCGATGTGATGCCCTACATGAAGAAGTGGCTGGGAGCGGAAAAGGCGAATCTCTCGCCCGCCACCTATAAGGATTACCTGAACTCGATCACGAATCACCTGGTCCCCTGGTTCAAGGTGCACCCGGTGCAACTGCACGAAATCCGGTACGACACCCTCTGCCAGCTCCTGGGGGATATCAAGCGCACGGGCAAAGGGAAGCTAAACGTCATATACTGCCTGCACCGCTGCCTCGACTACGCCTGGAAGTCCGGGCGCATCCCCTTCATGCCGCCTTTCCCGGAAAGATCGAGATACAACATCGACGATGCCGTAATCGAATGGCTGCCGGAAGCGAGGCAGATCAAGGTCATCGAGGCGATTCCGATAGAGCATCAACCCATATTCTGGTGGCTCAAACATCATTTTCGCCGGCCATCCGAAGCCATGGCCCTGCATAAAGAGGATTATGACAAGGAACGGGATGTGTTTACCATTCGCCGGGCGTTCTCAAACAAGGAACTGGTTCAGCATACCAAGACACACAAACAGCATGTGATCCCCTGTCATCCCGATTTCAAACCGATCATGGAGAAGATGCCGGCCACCTTCGGCCCCTACTTTTTCGTCAATCCCATCGGTAAACTGAAGGACAAGCATTACCAGCATGACTTTCTCGTGGATCTGTGGAACAAGGCCTGCGGGCAAGTCGGAGAATCGATCCGCATGTATGCCGGCCTGAAACACTCGTCGTGTTGCCAGTTCGTCAACGAATATGGGGGATCAATCGACCAGCTCCAGATGTTGACCGATCATGCGAGAAGGGATTCCGTTCTGAAGTATACCGAAGTGAAGGTGGAGGCAAAGCGAAAGATCGTCGCCGATATCATCCGATTGCGTAGGCACTCCGTAGGCACCATTCAGCAGATAAAACCTAACAAAATCAAGTAAAAATGGCGGAAGTGCATGGGAATCGAACCCACCTGGGAGGGTACTAGCCCCCCACTCCGGATTTGAAGTCCGGGAGGCCCACCAGTGACCTTGGCACTTCCGTGGCATCTCTATAACACATCCGATTTTGGAATGAAAGGCGCGATCGCAGTCAGGCAACACTCCGGCACAAAGCGTCTCCATTGCCCGCTATCCGGACCGGAAAGGGGCGGGGAAAGGAATGGCCTGTCTCCGCGGAGCCGCCGGAATCAACAAGCGTTCATCTTCCGCTAAAAAAGAGCGATATTTCTAATAACCCGGCTCCGGCATCCGGTCGAGGGAGTTGTCGAGGAGCTGAACGGCGACGGTTTCTCCCGCTCGGACCTCTGTGACCTCTTCGGGCAGGATGATCAAACCGTTCGCCTGGACCATTGACTTCAAGATCCCTGATCCCTGGTCGAACGTCGTGACGATGGTGAAGCCGTCTTCATCCCGGTGGATCCTGGCCCGGATGAAATGGCGGAAGCCGGACTTCTTGCTGATATCCTCACCAAGACGAGCCCGGACGATCCGCCGGAAGAGGTTCGCGTGCCCCATCATCTTGAGGATCGCGGGGCGGATGAACTGTTCGAAGGAGACCATTACGGCGCCGGGGTTTCCCGGCAGGCCGACAACCGGGACCTTCCCCAGCGAGCCGAAGGCCAACGGCCGTCCCGGTTTCATGGCGACCCGCCAGAACTGCATGCGGTTTCCCTCTTCCTTCATGACCTCCTTGACGAGGTCGAAGTCCCCGACGGAGACGCCCCCGGAGGAGACGATCAGATCGGCCCGCATGGCAGACCTGAATTTTGCGATGAGATCCTCCCGACGGTCCTTCGCGATTCCGATCTGCAGGGGGATGGCACCACAGTCGAGAACAAGGGCGGCGAGTGAATAGCTGTTGCTGCCCACGATCTTCCATGGTGATGGGGGTTCGTCGATATCCGTGAGTTCGTCCCCCGTCGCGACGATGGCGACGAGCGGCCGCTGGTGAACGGAGATAAAGGAGCGCCCCAGGGCGGCCAGCATGCCGACCTCGGCGGGCCGGATGACCTCGCCCCGGGAGATCACCTTTTCTCCCGGCTGCACGTCCCCGCCCGTGCGGCGGATGTCCTGTCCGACCTCCGCCCCGACAAGGATTGCAACACGACCGTCTTCCTTCCGGCTGTCTTCCATCCGGATGACAGTGTCGGCGCCTTCCGGTACCGGCGCGCCGGTCATGATCCGCGCGGCCTGCCCCGGTCCGATCCGCATTTCAGGGATAGACCCGGCGGGGATCTCCTCGATGACCTCCAGGATCGCCGGGGTTTCCTCCGATGCCCCGCGGGTGTCCCCCGCGCGGAGGGCATAGCCGTCCATTGCCGAGTTGTCCTTTGGCGGGATCGCCCGCCCGGCATAGACATCCTCCCCGATCACCCTTCCCAGCGCGTCGAGAAGGTTCACCTTCTCCAGCCCAAGCGGAGAAACCGCATCCAGTATTTGATTCAGGGCCTCTTCGACACGAAGCATAACATTCACCTGAGTTCCAGAGTCTGGGCTGACGCTATCCGAATGATTTTCCCCTGTCAATAGAGAAGGTAAGGACGGGGCGGGGGAGGGGGCTTTGTCGCAACCTCGGGGATAGATTACTGCTTGAATAAATACATTCAATATTATAGTGATTACCGTTAAGCCCGCAGCCGTTTCCGGGCAATTCATCCGCCAATCGAGGTTGAAGGAGATGGAAGTCGTGACATTGCAGAACGAGATCCGGAAGCTCCTCCGGGAGAAGAATGCCATCCTGATCGTTCATTATTATGAGCGGAAGGAGATCCAGGAGGTTGCCGACATCCTCGGCGATTCGCTTGCCCTGAGCATCGAGGCCGCCCGGACGGAGGCCGAGTTGATCGTCTTTGCCGGCGTCCATTTCATGGCGGAGAGCGCCGCGATCGTCTCGCCGGAAAAGACCGTCCTGCTGCCCCGGCCGGAGGCCGGCTGCCCCCTTGCCGACATGATCACACCGGAGCAGCTTGCGGAGGCGAAGAAGAAGCATCCTGGCGCCGCCGTCGTGGCCTACGTCAACTCAAGTGCGGCGATCAAGGCCGGAAGCGACATCTGCTGCACCTCGGCCAACGCGGTTAAGGTTGTGAATTCCCTGACGGAGGCGCAGGAGGTCCTGATGATCCCGGACGGCAATCTCGCCCGGTACACGGCGGGGTTCACCGACAAGAAGATCATTCCCTGGAACGGCTACTGCCCGGTGCACCATTTTCTGATGCCGGAAGAGGTCGCGCGGACAAAGGCCCTTCACCCCGGCGCCCCGTTTGCCGCCCATCCGGAATGCCGGACCGAGGTCCTCGCGCTCGCGGATTTCGTGGGAAGCACGGCAGGGATCATCCGCTTCGCGGCGAAATCCCCCGCGCGGGAGATCATCCTCGGGACGGAGGAGGGGGTGATCGTGACGTTGAACAGGGAGTCCCCGGACAAGACCTTCATCCCCGCCTCCGGCAACCTGACCTGCCGGACGATGAAACTGACCACCCTCGAGGATATCCGCGATGCCCTTCGGGAGATGAAAAACGTGATCCGGGTGCCCGAAGAGATTCGGATCCCGGCGAAGCGGGCTCTCGACCGGATGCTCGCCCTCTCCTGATGCGTGTGGTGAACCCGGCAAGGGTAAAGGAAATGATATTGTACGGACAGAAAAGGATCCCCCTGACCGGGAGCGCAACCCGCAAGCCTCGCCTTGCAGGCTGGGATCAGGGGTGCAATCCAAAACAGATAGTTTCCCTGCCGGAACGTCCCGCCCTGTGGGCGGGGAGCTTCAAATCATCCGCTCGAAGAGGGTCTTTTTTGCGGGGCCTGCTGTGAGAAAGATCATCGAAAACCGAAAGAATCCGGTAGATCCCGCGCTGCGGGAGCTGCTGGAGCGGCTGGGTTGCGGGGAGGAGCGGGTCGTCGTCGGCGGCCTGGAAGGGGCGGCTCGGTCTTTTCTCCTGGCCCTCCTCTTCCGGCAACTGCGCCGTCCTCTCATCGTGATTTCCCCGACGGACAAGGAGGCCGAGAGCTGTGTCCGGGATCTCTCCCTCTTCCTGGGGGAGGATCGGCCATTTCTGCTGCCCTCCTGGGATCTTCTGACGACGGACATGTTTGCATTCCAGCGGGAGACGGAACTCGCCCGCCTGGAGGTCTTCCACCGTATGGCGTACGGCGGGCCTGCCGTCCTGGTGATTCCCGCACGCGCCCTCATGCAGAAGGTGATTCCGTTGGAGGTCCTCGAAGGCTATGTGGAATGGATCTCCGTGGGCGATATCCGGGAGCGGGACGAACTGGTCCGGAAGCTGACCGAGGGGGGGTACGGCCGCGTCACGCTTGTGGAAGGGAAGGGGGAGTTCAGCGTCCGGGGGAACATGATCGATCTCTACCCTCCGTCTGCCCCGCATCCGTTTCGCCTGGAGTTCTTCGGCGACGAACTGGAATCGATCCGCTCATTCGACGAGGCCACCCAGCGTTCCATCCAGGAACTCGCCGAATTCATGCTTTTCCCGGCCCGGGAGGTGATCCTCACGCCCGAGAGGCGGGAGAGGGCCGTTCGGAACATCCGCCGCCGGTCCAATGAACTGGAACTCCCGCGGGCAGTCAAGGACAAACTCGCCGAGATGATCGCGACCGGCCTTGGCTCCGCGGTAAACCCCCTGTTCCATTCCCTCTTCTACGATGCCGCGGGGGGCGAAGAGCCCGGGGATCACGGCCTCGGTACGCTCTTAGAATACCTCCCGGCGGCCGGCCTTCTTGTTCTGGATGATCCGCTTGCCGTCGGACAGGCCGGAGAGAAGATCGAAAACGACCTGGACCGGTTCCTCCTCAAGGCCCATGACCAGGAACGGTTCCATCTGGAAAAGGAGGCGGCCTATCTGACCGTAGCGGAGGTTTCGGGGCGTCTTCAGGGGATGCGGCAGCTCCATCTTGAAGGTCTTGCCCTGGGGACCGGGGATGATGTCCGCCCTTCCGTCCGGTTCCATTTGGAACGGGACATCGCCGTCGGCGGGACGGCCGGAACGGAAGCGGAAGAGGCCGGCCTCCTCCGGCCGCTCACGGAGAAGATCCGGGGCTGGCTCGGGGAGGGAAACCGGGTCATCTTCGTCTGCGGCGGGCAGGAGTGCATGCAGCGGATGGGCCAGCTCCTTTCGCGGTATGACCTATCCGTTCGGAAGGGGACCGGCCCATTCCTCGACGGGATCGAAGGGGATGGCCTCCCCGGCGCCCTTCTGCTTTGGGAGGGTCGGATCAGCGGGGGATTCCACTTTCCCGGCATGCGCCTCGTGATCCTCTCCGAGGAGGAGATCTTCGGCAAGAAGGTTCTGAGGCGGCGGGTCCGTCCGGCCCGTGAGGGGTATTTCCTCAAGTCCTTCGGGGAACTAACCGAGGGGGATTTCGTCGTTCATACCGAGCAGGGCATCGGCCGCTACCGGGGTCTCCAGAAGCTGACCGCCGGCGGGATCGAAAACGATTTCCTGTTGATCGAATATCAGGAAAACGATCGGCTCTACCTCCCCGTGGACCGGATCGATCAGATCCAGCGCTACATCGGCCCGGACGGGTTCGTCCCGAAGGTGGACAGGTTGGGCGGGACCTCCTGGGAGACGATCAAGGAACGGGTCAAAAAATCGGTCCGGGAGGTTGCCGAGGAACTGGTCTCCATCTATGCCGCCCGGGAGGTGATGGACCGGGAGGCCTTTGCCGCCCCCGACCGGATCTACGACGAGTTCTGCGCCGCCTTCGAATTCGAGGAGACGCCGGACCAGGCCAAGGCGATCGAGGACATCCATCTCGACATGAGTGGCGGCAAGCCGATGGACCGTCTGATCTGCGGCGACGCCGGGTTTGGGAAGACCGAGGTGGCGATGCGGGCGTCGCTCCGGGCCGCCCTCGACGGGAAGCAGGTGGCCGTCCTCGTCCCCACGACGATCCTGGCCGAACAGCACCACCAGACCTTCTCCCTGCGGTTGAAACCCTACCCGATCCGCGTCGAGGTCCTGAACCGCTTCCGGACAAAGGCCGAGCAAAAGGAGATCATTGACGGCCTCGCCCGGGGCACAGTGGACATCGTGATCGGCACCCACCGCCTCCTCCAGAAGGACGTGACCTTCAGGAACCTGGGGCTGGTCATCATCGACGAGGAGCAGCGCTTCGGCGTCAGCCACAAGGAAAAACTCAAAAAATTGCGGACACTGGTGGACGTCCTCACGCTGACGGCGACCCCGATCCCCCGGACGCTCCACCTATCGCTCGTCGGAATCCGGGACCTCTCCATCATCAACACCGCGCCGGAGAATCGTCTCCCGGTGAAGACCCACGTCCTCGAATTCAACGAGGAGGTGATTACCGACGCGATCCGCCAAGAGCTTGGGCGCGGCGGCCAGGTCTTTTTCCTCCACGACCGCGTTCGATCGATCTTCACGATGGCCCGCCTCGTCCGTAAGCTGGTTCCCGAGGCGCAGATAGGGGTGGTCCACGGCCAGATGAAGCCGGCAGAGATCGAGGCGTCAATGGCGCGGTTTGTCCGGCGGGAGGACAACGTGCTGGTCTGTACGACGATCATCGGCGCCGGTCTTGACATCCCGACGGCAAACACGATCATCATCAATCGGGCCGACCGCTTCGGCCTTGCCCAGCTTTATCAGATCCGGGGGCGCGTGGGGCGCTCGAAGGAGGAGGCCTCCGCCTATCTCCTCGTCCCGAAGGGGGTGATGCTCTCCCGCGACGCCCAAAAAAGGCTCCAGGTGATCATGGACTTCACCGAACCGGGTTCCGGCTTCAGGATCGCCTCCAACGACCTGGAGATCCGCGGGGCCGGGAGCCTGCTCGGGATCTCACAATCCGGGCACGTCTCCGCGGTCGGCTACGAACTCTACACGGAGCTGATGGAGAAGGCGATCCGGGAGATCAAGGGAGAGGCGCCGCCGGAGGAGGAGCTGAGGCCCGAAATTCACCTCGGGCTTCCGGCGTTCATCCCCGAGGCGTATATGGCCGACGAACACCGGAGGCTCGTGACCTACAAAAGGGCCTCCCTGGCCGCGACCGACGAGGATCTGGAGGAGATCCGGGCCGAGCTGCTGGATTGCTACGGTCTCATCCCCGCCGAGGTGGAGAATCTCCTCGCCGTGATCGGGATCCGGAACCTCCTCAAGGGTCTCAAAGGGAAGATGATGGGGTACGACGGCAAGGCGATGACGGTATTCCTGCAGGAGAAGAGCCCGGTCGATCCCCGGCGGATCATGGAGATGTACCGGCGCAAGGTCCGGGGAGTCCAGCTTACCCCCGATCTCAAGCTGACCATCCCGATGCCGGGACTTGAAGGGACGGAGATCCTGACCCGGGCGCGGGAGCTGCTCCGGGAGCTGAAGGCTGAAAATGGGTGATGCCATGATGGGCGGCTATTTAAAAAGTCCGGGAAAACGGGGGCTCTTTCTGTTGATGGTCATGCTTTCATTTCTTTCGGCCTGCGGGGGAGAGAAATCGCCATCGTCTCCGCACCCGCCGCCTGAGGTTGCAATGGTGAACGGCGAAGCGATCCTTCTTGCGGAGTTTGAAAAATCCCTGGCGATGGAGACAGCCCTTGCGAAAGGGGAAACGCCGCTGAATGCAGAGGAGACGGAAAGCCTGAAGGAGGCGGTCCTCGATAACCTGATCCGGGAGAAGATCATGCTCCAGCGCGCCCGCGAGATGTCTCTTGCCGTCGGTGAGGCGGAGCTTGCGGGGCGGATCGATGAGATTAAAAAGGATTACAACGGAGAGAAATTCGGCGAACTCTTCGGCGCCGGCGGGGTCGACTATGTCGCCTGGAAGGAGGCACTGCGGATCCGGACGCTATTCGAAAAACTTATCGCCCGGGATGTGAACGCAAAAATACAGGTGACGGACGAGGAGGCGGAGAGGTACTACATCGCCAACCGCAAGGCCTTTGCCACGGATCGACGGGTGCGCGTCGCGCAGATCGTGATCCCCGACCGCGACCGGGCGGAGGTTATCCTGAAAAGATTGAAGGCGGGGGAGGATTTTGATAAGATGGCGCGGGAAGTTTCCATCGGCCCGGAGGCGGTAAGGGGCGGTGATCTCGGTTTCTTCGAACGGGGGGTTATGCCTGAGGCGATCGACCGGATGGTCTTTTCCCTGCCCGTGGGGGCGGTGAGCCGCGTTGTCCAGAGCCCCTACGGCTTCCACATTTTCAAGATCCTGGGACAGGAGGGCGCCGGCGGCCGGAAATTTGCGGATGTGAAGGAGAAGGTGATCGCCGATCTGAAAAAACAGCGGGAGGCCGGGGCTTACAAAATCTGGATCGAGGGGTTGAAGGCGAAGGCCGCAATCCGGATCAATCGCCCCCTTCCGGGCGGTCCGTTGCCGGTGCAACCGGAGACGAAGGATGGTCCGCGGGCCGTTCCGGAGAAACACTGAGATGTTTCCAATGGATTCGTGAATGATATTAAATTTGGGGAGATCATGATGAAAATCGGCAAAGCGGTTCTCGCGGGGATGGCGGCGGTGTTTCTGAGTGTGGCGGTGCAGGCCGCGGTCGCGGACCGGATTGTGGCCGTCGTCAACGACGAGGTTATCACCCTTTCCGAGTTGAACAACGCCTTTGCACCGTATCAGGAAAGGTTCGAGACCTCCTATCAGGGGCCCGATCGGGAGAAGGCGAGGACCGAAACCAAGTTGCTCCTGCTCAACCGGATGATCGAAAGCGTCCTCATGGAGCAGGAGTCACGGAAGACCAGGATTGCCGTCCGGAACGAGGAGGTGACGGATGCGATCAATGATATCCGGAATCAGCGGAATTTATCCCAGGAAGAGTTCCACAAGGCGCTGGAGCGGGATGGGATCACCCCTGACGTCTTCAGGACGGATATCCGGAGTCAGCTCTTGCGGATGAAGCTGATCCGGCGGGACATCAAATCCCGGGTGGCGGTGACGAATGAAGAGATCGGGGAATATTACCGCAAGCACCGGGAGGATTATGAGGGGAAGGAGTCCGTCCGTATCAAACAGATTCTTCTCACTCTGCCGAAAGATGGAGATCCGGCCGCGAGGGCGACACTCCGGACGGACGCCGAGGCGATCCACAAGCGATTGATGAACGGTGAACCCTTCGAACAGCTCTCCGTACTATACTCCCAGGGGCCGGGGGCCGCCGCCGGCGGCGATGTTGGTTACATCGAGAGGGGGATCATCCACTCCGAGGTGGAGGATGTCGCCTTCAGCCTTCCCCTCAATCAGATCAGCGGCGTCATCGAATCGTCCGTCGGATTTCACATTATCCAGGTGATCGACCGCCGGGGGGAGGGACTCAAGGCGATCGAGACCGTCCGGGAGGAGATCCGGGAGAAGATCGACCGGGAGAAGATGGAAAAGAAGTACGCGGAGTGGCTGGAGGAGCTACGGAAGAAGTCGCATATCGAGATCAAACTATAATGACGGCTTCGTAAAAAGTCCATATGCTGCGTTACGCTGCATCCTTCGTCACTGCGGCGTACACAAAAGTACGCCTCATTCCTCAGGATTTGCGCGCCTTGCCTCTGGCGCTTTTTACAAAGCCGTCCCACATTGGACACTTTGCCGACTTTTTACGAGAGCATCTATAATGAATACCATAAAAATCAAGGGTGCCGCACAGCATAACCTCAAGAACATCAATTTGGACATCCCCCGCGATCGCCTGGTGGTCATCACCGGCGTCAGCGGTTCCGGAAAATCCTCCCTCGCCTTCGATACGATCTACGCCGAGGGGCAGCGGCGCTACGTGGAGTCTCTCTCCACTTACGCCCGGCAGTTTATCGGCCAGATGGACAAGCCCGACGTGGAATCGATCGAGGGGCTCTCCCCGGCCATTGCCATAGAGCAACGGGCAGCCGCCCACAACCCCCGTTCCACCGTGGGAACGGTGACGGAGATCTACGACTACCTCCGCCTCCTCTTTGCCCGGATCGGCGTCCCCCATTGCCACAAGTGCGGCAAGGAGATCCGCTCCCAGTCCATCGACACGATGCTCGAGACGATCCTTGCCTATCCGGTGAATGCGCGCCTGACGATCATGGCCCCGCTTGCCCGGGGGAAGAAGGGGGAGTTCCAGAAGGAGCTCAAAAAGCTCCTGAAGGAGGGTTATGTCCGCGTCCGCGTGGATGGCGAGGTTCGGGAGCTTGCCGAGGAAATCGTGCTCGACAAGAACAAACGTCATGACATCGATGTGGTGATTGACCGTCTGATCATCAAGGAGGGTATCCGCAAACGCCTGCGCGACTCCCTGGAGACCGCGGCGGGGCTTTCCGACGGCCTGGTCCGCGTCGCGCTGATCGGCGGCGATGAGGTTCTCTTCAGCGAACGTTATGCCTGCCCGGACTGCGGCGTCAGCATTACGGAACTCGCCCCCCGGATGTTCTCCTTCAACAGCCCCTACGGGGCCTGCCCGGACTGCGGGGGGCTGGGCACACGGATGCACTTCGACGAAGAACTGGTCGTTCCCGACGGGGGGATCTCCATCCGCGAGGGGGCGATCGTCCCCTGGTCGGGCCGCCACTCGCTCCACTATTTCCAGACGATTGATGCGCTGGCCGACCATTACAAGTTCGATATCAACACGCCGTTCGAGAAGCTCCCGGAGAAGATCCGGAATGTCCTCCTCCGCGGTTCCGGGGAGGAGAAGATCCGCTTTTATGCCGACCGGGGAGGAAGGCGTTACTTTTTCACCCGCGCGTTTGAGGGGGTTCTGAACCAGCTCGACCGGCGCTACAAGGAAACGACCTCCCTACATGTCCGCATGGACCTGTCGCGCTATATCAACCTGCGCGAATGCACGACCTGCCAGGGGGCAAGACTGAAGATGGAGAGCCTCTTTGTGACCGTGGGGGGAAAGAGCATCTTTGATGTCTGCCGCCTGCCGATCCGGGAGTGTCTTGCCTTTCTGACAGAGATCCCCCTCACCCCGCAGGAGGTCCAGGTGACCGAACGGATCATGAAGGAGATCCGCCTGCGGCTCCGTTTCCTCCTCGATGTCGGCATGGACTACCTGAGCCTGGATCGGGCTTCGGGGAGCCTCTCCGGGGGCGAAGGACAGCGGATCCGGCTGGCCACCCAGATCGGCTCGGGGCTGGTCGGCGTCCTCTATGTCCTCGATGAGCCGACGGTCGGCCTCCACCAGCGGGACAACGTCCGCCTGATCGCCACCCTGAAGCGCCTCCGCGACATGGGAAACACCGTCCTGGTCGTGGAGCACGACCAGGACATGATGATGGAATCGGACCAGATCATCGACATCGGGCCGGGGGCCGGCGTCGACGGGGGCGAGGTCGTCTTCCAGGGAACGCCGGAAGAGGCCTGCGCAAGCGCGGTCTCGCTGACCGGGGCCTACCTCTCGGGCCGGAAGTCCATCGCCATCCCGGAAAAGCGCCGGCCGTTAACGGGCCGTTTCATCGTGCTGGAGGGGGCGCATGAGCACAACCTCAAGGATGTGGACATCCGGATCCCCGTCGGGATCTTTACCGCGGTGACCGGGGTCTCCGGGTCGGGAAAGAGCACGATGGTGATCGAGACCCTCTACAAGGCGCTTGCCCGGCGGCTCAACCAGGAGAAGACGGGAGGCGGGAAGATCCGCCGGATCGTTGATCTGGGAGGGATCGAGCGGATCATCCTGATGAACCAGCAGCCCATCGGGCGGACTCCCCGCTCGAATCCCGTCACCTATACGGGCATCTTCTCCCCGATCCGCGACCTCTTCACCGGCCTTCCCGAATCGAGGCTCCGAGGCTACAAGCCGGGCCGGTTCAGTTTCAATGTGAAGGGGGGGCGCTGCGAGGCGTGCGAGGGGAACGGCCTGATCAAGATCGAGATGCACTTCCTCCCGGACGTCTACGTGACCTGCGACGTCTGCCACGGCCACCGGTTCAACCTGGACACCCTCGAGGTCCGGTACAAGGAGAAGAACATTGCCGAGGTCCTCGACATGACCGTCCAGCAGGCCCTTGTCTTCTTCGAGAACATCCCGGCGATTCGCGGGAAGCTCCAGCTCCTTTTCGACGTGGGCCTCGGCTACATCCGCCTCGGCCAGTCGGCGACGACCCTCTCCGGCGGCGAGGCGCAGCGGATCAAGCTCTCCCGGGAGCTGGGGAAGCGGATGAACAGCAACACCCTCTATATCCTGGATGAGCCGACGATCGGTCTCCACTTTGCCGATATCCAGAAGCTCCTCGACGTCCTCATGAGACTTGCCGGGATGGGGAACACCATTGTTGTCATCGAGCACAACCTGGACATTATCAAATGCGCCGATTACATCATCGATCTGGGGCCGGAAGGGGGACCGGGCGGCGGCCGGATCATTGCCACGGGAACGCCGGAGCAGGTTGCCGAGACGGAAGATTCCTACACCGGCCGGTTCCTCCGGAAGATTCTTTGATGATCGGCGCATGAACAGGGTGTTGAAAAACACCCTTGCAGGCAGGCTGTTCAAAAACGGTTAGATGCAAGGCGCGCAAGAACCGAAGAGCGAGGCGTATATGGAAATACGTTGAGCGATGAGGTTTAAAGCGTAACGCAGCAGATAAGCGTTTTTCAACAGCCTGTGAAGGGAAAAGGCCATGCAATCCAAAATAGACAAGAAACCGTTCTCCCATTCGGAAAGGCCCGGAAAGGCGGCGGACAGGAATATCGCCTACCGTGCGATCCCCTTTGACGAAACCTTCCCGGTTCCCGACTCCCTGCTTTCCCTGCTGAAATACGGGTACCTGCGTCAGGAGCTCTGGGTTCCTCTGGAGAAAAGGGGGGGGCGGATCTGCGTGCTGATCGACGATCCCCAGAACATTCTGAAACGGGATGCCATCGAAAGCCTGCTCAAGACCAAAGCGGTGGAGTATTGCGTGGCCGCGAAGGAAGACATCCTGCTGTTCATCGACCACTTCTTCAAGGCGGAGGCTTCCGGCAAAAAACGTCGCAGTGGGGAGGACCCTTCCGTTTCCGAATTGGACCACAATATCGTCAAGCTGGTCGATGACGTCATCAATGAGGCGTATCTGCGCCGGGCGTCGGATATCCATTTTGAACCGGATATCCGGGACCTCCTGGTGAACGTCCGTTTCCGGATCGACGGGGAGTGCATCCTTTTCAAGACCTACCCCTACGAATACCGTTCTGCGATCGTCTCGCGGATCAAGATCATGTCCAATCTCGATATCACCGAACGGCGGCTTCCCCAGGACGGGAAGATCAAGCACAGAGTACCGGACACCGGAGATATCGAATTGCGGGTGGCCACCATCCCCACCCAGGGCTATGTGGAAGACGTGGTTTTGCGGATCCTAACCAGGGGGAAAATCCTGGTCCTCGATGAACTCCAGATGGCGCCGGAGACCCTGGAGAGGTTCAAGGCGATCCTGAAAAAACCGTACGGCCTGATCCTGCTCGTGGGCCCCACCGGTTCGGGAAAGACCACCACGGCCCATGCCGCCCTGCACATGCTTAACCGCCCCAATGTGAAGATCTGGACGGTGGAGGACCCCGTGGAGATCACCCAGAAGGGGATCCGCCAGGTTCAGGTCCATCACAAAATCGGCCTGGATTTCAGCAACGCGATGCGCGCCTTTCTCCGGGCCGATCCGGATATCATCATGGTGGGGGAGATGCGGGATTACGAGACGGCGAAGATGGGTGTGGACGCCTCCACCACGGGCCATCTGGTCCTCTCCACGCTGCACACGAACAACGCCCCGGAGACGATCGTCCGGCTGCTGGACATGGGGATCGACCCCTTCTCCTTCGCCGATTCGCTGCTCTGCGTGCTGGCGCAGAGGCTTCTCCGCTCCCTTTGCACCGTCTGCAAGGAACCCTATCACCCCGCGGAGGATGAATTCCGGGAGCTCGCCCACCACTACGGAGAGCAGGCCTTCACCCTGTTGGACATCGCCTACGATGATAAGCTGACGCTCTACCGCCCCAAGGGATGTCCAGCCTGCAACGGCACCGGCTACCGCGGCATGATGGGTATCTTCGAGCTGCTGACGGCAACGGACAACATCAAACAGATGATCATCACCCGCAAATCGATGGCTGCCATTCGGAAAATAGCCGCGGGCGAGGGGATGATAACCCTGCTCCAGGGCGGTATCCTCAAGGTCCTGCGGGGGGAAACGGACCTCATCGAGGTGCTCAGCATCTGCATGCGGTAAAAAAAACGGCGGGCGCTTTCCCGGATCATGCCTCTGATCAATTCCGAGTGACCAATATCCTGGTCTCGAATTCATGATATAAAATGTTCCCTTCCCCAGGCCGTTTCCCCGTGCTATAATTTTGTACCTGGAAATCCGGGGCGCCTATTTTCCAAAGATTTTCTAAACAGGAAGGAGCATCATATGGCCGACAATGGAATGGACAGAAGGGATTTTATGAAGTCGACGGCTGCCGGATTCGGCGGATTTTTCCTCCTCTCTGCCAATGAAATAAAGCCGGAAGAAACGACGAAAAAACCCCAAAAGGAGCCAAAGATCATCTATCGCACCCTTGGAAAAACAGGAATAAAGCTTCCGGCGATCAACATGGGGGTCATGAATTCCAGCAATCCCAATCTGGTTCGCGCCGCCTTGAATGCCGGCATGGTTCTCCTCGACACAGCCACGACATATCAAAGAGGCACGAACGAGGCGATGATCGGCGAGGTCGTCAAGGAGCGGCCCCGGGATTCATACGTGATTTGCACCAAGGCGCACCCGCCTGAAAACCGCGCTACGGGACTCTACACGAAAGAGGCCACGGAAGAGGACTATCAAAAGAAAATTGATGCCAGCCTGAAAAATCTGGGGCTGGATACCATCGATATTTACCATCATCATGGGGCTTCCGTCCGGGAATCCGTCCTTTATGAACCGGTCATGAAGGCCCTGGAAAAGGCCAAAAAAGCGGGCAAGATTCGTTTCATCGGAATCTCCACCCACAAGAACGAGCCGGAGGTGATTCAGGCCGCAATCGATTCGAAATTCTACGACGTGATCCTGACCCCCTACAATTTCAGACAGCAGAACCACGCAGAGATCGGGAAGGGCATTGCCAGGGCTGCCGCAGCCGGCATGGGGGTGATCGCCATGAAGGCCATGGGGGGTGTGCGGTTGCAGGAGAGGGCCGAAAAACCCGTGGAACCCGTTCCCGCCTTAAAATGGGTCCTGCAGGATTCCAATGTCCACACGATCATCGCCGGGTTCACCACCTTCGACCAGATGAATCTCGACCTGTCGGTCATGGAGAATCCGACCCTTACGAACTCCGAGAAGGCCCAATTGAAATGGGCGGCCTTTCAGACCGGATTATACTGTCAAGGCTGTGGTCTCTGTGTGAAGCAGTGCCCCCGGAGACTCCCCATCCCCGACCTGATGAGGGCCTACATGTATGTTTACGGCTATCGAAATCTCAGCCATTCCCGGGACCTTTTGCTTTCTCTGAATCTTCCCCCCCGGGTGTGCGGGGACTGTGACGAATGTCTGGTGAAATGTTCGATCGGCTTCAACGTTTCCAGAAAGATTCAGGATGTGATCCGTCTTCGGGATGTGCCCGCGGAATTCATTGCATGATCGAAAATGACGGACCCGTAAAAAGTCGTCACCCCGGCGGACCCAAAGTTGTCACCCCGGCGAAAGCCGGGGTCCAGTTCTTTTGTAGCCATCTGATATGTCTGGATACCGGCTTTCGCAGGTATGACGTTAATCAGGCCGGAAAGGAATTGAGAGAATGAAAAAATTCAGTTCGGTCCCAAAAGCTTGGTTTCTTTTTTTACCCCTTCTTTTGATCGGCTGCATGCTGGGGAATGGCGCATCCCTATGGGCCGCAGGCGGAGAGGAGGGAACCTACTCCTTTCCGGAAATGGCCGGATGGAAACAATCCGGCGAGATTCAAATTTTTTCACCGGCGAATCTGTATAACTACATTAATGGAGGAGCGGACCTTTATCTGAAGTACGATTTTCAGGAATTGAAGGTGGCTGACTACGTGAATGATCAGAAAGCTTCCGTAACCATCGAAGTTTACCGCCATAAAACTCCTGTCCACGCCTTCGGAATCTACAGCCAGGAGCGCCTCGGCAATGCGAACGATCTGGAGGTCGGGGCTCAGGGGTACAGCGAAAAAGGGGTCCTCAACTTTCTAACAGCCGACTGCTATGTGAAGATGAGCAGCGTCGATATCGGCCCCGAGGAGCAGGCGGTATTGCTCGCCTTTGCCAAAAAGATTGCGCAAAATCTGGGAGGGAAGGGGGCGCTGCCCTCCATCCTGTCCGCCTTTCCCCGCGAAGGGGAAAAGAAGAATTCCGAAAAGTTTATCGCCAGGGAATTTCTGGGCTACGCCTTTTTTCATTCCGCCTTTACGGCTGATTACGAACTTTCGGGCAAGAAATTCAAACTTTTTCTCATCGAGGGGATAGACCCAAAAGACTGCCGGAATATGATCCAGGAATATCTGAAGCATACCGGAAATCTTCAAACCAAGGTCGAAGAGGGCCGCTTCCAACTGAAAGATCCCTACCATGGGGAAATGGATTTCTATTGGAAGGGGAATTATATCTGGGGCGCGTTGGATCTTGCGGACGAAACCCTGCGCTCCAAGGTTCTGAAACTTTTTGCAGAGGGGCTGGAGAAGAAAAAATAGACAACGACAATCGGACCCTCACGATCTGTCTGACTTTGACATCGAATTTCCCATGCGCCGGCCGGACGGGCAATTGTGGTGGATGCAGTTGCACTCCCGGTCGCGACGGATGCCGGACGGTAGCCGGTTGATGGGTTCCTCCTCGTACCCAGAACCGCCTCTCAACATTCATTCGTTCAGCAGGTCACTCTTTCTTGGGACCTGCAGCGGGATTCATCGGCCAATGATGCGTGTCGTCGGTTATTTTTGATTCCTTGTCGTCGAATTTGACTCGCCCCGTTGACGTCATTGCGGTGAGATATCCGACCGTCACGATCTTCCCCTCTGGCGTGAGCACACGATAGATGAGTTCGCCCGCCGAGCGGCCATATACTTTTTTGCCGGTCAGCCAGAATGTTTTTGTGACCTGCCCATCCTGTGTGGTCAGTACGACGATGAGCCGGTTCTTGGAACCAATCTTCAGCTTACTGCCCTTGTCACCGAATTCATTCCATGTGAGCGCATCGAGAAAAGCACCCGGCGCTGTCGACACGGCGGTAATAAGTGCCGGAATGCGGGGTAGCCAGGCGTCCAGGGGTGTGATGGCCTTCATTGCATTATGTTGAATTTGCAGCTGACCTTCCCAGACCTGAGGGTCCTGTTTATTGGCCTTCAGTTCTGTAATTTTCGCAGTAATCTTGTCTATCTCTTTCTGGATGGCGGTCTTCTTGCTGATCGCCGTATTGTGGAACTCCTGCATTTCATTCAGCTTGGTAAACACCGTATCGAGGGATTGATTTCTGACGACGGCCTCGGGTTGCGCCTGCGGAATCTGTGCCGGGCACATGGCAGCCATGAAATACTCAAGCCATGCCGCGCGTGTGGCATCGGACGACAAACCGACCGCATAGTCCGATCGAAACAGCTTCGCCATGCTCTGCAGTGCGCCCGCTCCGTACTGCAGCAGTGAGACGGCCGCTAAGGCTGCTGCCGGAGCCACTGCAAACTTATCATCTCCCAATCCGGCCAGGTCCCTGTTCCCCTGAAGGTGGACTTTTTCACTGAGCGCATTGAACTCACGCAGTACCATTCGCGCGCTTTGAATCTTGGCATCCAAATCGCTCGACGCAAAAAACACATCCTTTACGTTGGCTGCGGCCAATGTGTTGCATAGCTTATCGGCCAACATCCAAGTCGCCTCTAAACTCCCGGCCTTTATCTGCAGCAATGTGCCGGAGGAGGCGTCTGCTATGGTTACATTCCCGTCGCTGCCTATATTGGGGGGCGCCCCAAAGGTCGCCTTCAGCGCATCGATCTGGGCAGTTTGAGACCCGATCTGGGATTTGGTGAGCGCGGCCGCAGCGTTATACTGAGTTGTCTGGATAGTGTTCGCGATGTCCGCGGCTGCGGCTTTTGCTTTGGCTAAATCGCTTGCCGCATTTGTGGCGTTGGTGGCGGCGACGTCCCTGGCACTCTGCGCGTCAAGAAGAGCCTTCTCGTCTTTCAAGGCCTGAATGTCGCTTGCGCTGTCTGACCAGACAAGATTCGGTATCACACTCAAGACAATAGCAAGGATCAGAATTCGTGCCGTGTTGTGCATAGCCGTTCCCTCCTGTAAGATTCAGTAATGTATGGGACACTCCCCACATTGGGCATTAGTGCGGCGTCGGTTCTTCGAGCAGTTGCCAGGGCGAGACCCTGTACCGGTCCTCGCCTGTTTGCTGAGACGTCTGCAGCGCCATTAACTTGGTCCGTTTGCTTGCGCGCCATAAGTTCCATGCATAAGAGTACGGTTTGATGGGCTTTCCCTTAATGGCCTCGTAGGCTGCCAGGAACCATGCAATCCGCGGCGTAGAAAAGCTGGTACCGCAGAAGCTTGATGAAATTCTCCCTGGAAACGCAAAGCCAAACACCGGCACATCATCTGAAGTGATGGTGCTGGTCTCGCAAGCAGATTGCAGATTCTCCACAGCAAGAACATCGCCGGGGTCACTGCTGCGCGCTGCAAACTGCCGCAGCGCTGCATGCACATTGATCTGTGGGTCGTTTCCGGCGGCGGCCAGCCAGAGGCCATATCCGTTTGGCCGAAATAGCACGGGGTACTTCAGGTTGGGACTGGTCCAGGACATTGAAAGGAAATGTGGGCGCTGCGAGGCCATCGAATAGAGCCACAGAAAATTTACGATGCCGTCGATGATTCCCCTGTCTGTTTTGGCCGTCATCGTTCCGCCACTGTAGGCACTCAAGGGATCGTAAAGCCCTTTCGGTGCCAGGAGCTTCTCGATCTGCGGTGCAATACTGGAGAAGACCGGCGTGCCTCGCCGCAGGCCTTCAGGGGGCTGTATGCCAGGCGCCATAAGCACCAAACCGTTGGCCACGGAATCAGCCAATAATGATACGTTCAGAATTTCCGCGAACAATTCTTTGGAAAACGGCTGCGCCGCATTGATGGGGAGATAAATGACTTCAACGCGCTGATTTGTGTCGGCTTCCCTCAACTCTTCGAGTGACTTACGAATCATCGCGGAATGCAATTTCAATTTTGGATACTCACAGTCATCGCAAAACAGTGTGCCCTGGCGGTAGTTTTTTTCAACCATTAAGAGCGCGGCCGAATCCCCGTGTGCGGCGTCTTCAAGACCGAACTTCTGCCTGATTTCGCGAGAGGCGCTAATGACGAATTTCACTGCACTGAAAAAATCATTCTGCGTGGGATACGAGTCATCGAGGATGACCACGAGGGGCTTGGTTATCGCAGGCCGGGCAAGAAAGTTTCTTAAGGAGTTCTTTTCGGGTGTACTCAGCAGTGCCACTGAATCGGTGTCCACAGGTGCACCAGCGAAGGTTACGGTCATTTCTTCCTGCATGACCTGGTATTCATGATTATCGATTAATGCGTCTAAAGGTGTCGTGTTACTCGGCAGTTTTAAGCCCAAAAGTGCCGAAACCGGGAATACCCGAATCTGCAATTCAGTCGCCGCGGTACCTGCAGAGGTGGAGCTCACCTTAGGTGATCCGGCAAATGCCTGGGATTTTAAGTCCCATTTGATCGCCATGGAACTCTTTGTCTGCGAAGGATCCGCCTTTCCCCGCTTCAAGTTGATTTGAGCCGTACGAGGCAAGTCCGGCAACATCAGGATCTGACCGCCTTTTAGATCTTTTGTCGGATCATGCACCTTGTTGAGAGCGAGAACATGCGCCTTCAGTCGTTCGTATACGGCGGGTGTCCAACTACGGCTCATATTATACTGCTCTTTGAGTAAGTCGGACACGGTGCTGTCGGGCTTGACGAGCACCGCACGATTGGTGGAATTCGTCAGGAGGTCATTAAATTTCCCCTGGTCGAAGTTAATATCGTGAAAATTAGCCGGTACCACACGCCGTACCAGTACGGTTGGCTCCGAATCCTGTGCGCTTGACATGGCCGGAATGATCAAGGCACCAAGGCCAACCAGCAACCAATTCCTAATAAGACTGTTCTTCATTCTTCAACCTATGCCTCTCGCACCAATTATTGGGGGCTATTTTCGTTATCCCGGTGGACAAATCCACCGCAACCGGCATGCGCATCAATCCGGACGATGACGTCCTGATGCCGGACCCGGTCTACCGTGCTACTGCCATTTTGTGCGTTGATTCAAAGGGCGGTTCGACGGACAGGTGAATGATAGGAGTGATAAGAACTTGATTTTGTGTAGAATGAGCTTACCGAAGGGAGTCTTGTATGTCAAGGAGATTTTATCAGGCCGATCTTCTGAGACCCCGGATGATCCGGAGCAACCATATCTCGGAGTCATGACGTCACAAATTTAAAAATATTCATCCGGATCACAAAGACACTACGACCCTCGGATAAATATGCCCGTAGTTTTCCCTTGATATTCCCTCAGTATTTTTGGTATCGTTCCCCTGCGCACGCTCTTACTCTTTCGCGCATGTCTGCTGTCCGCTGCTTATTGATCCTCGCCTTCTGTAGCTGCTCATTGTTGGCTTTTGTCGATATTTGAATCCGGAAAGCGGTGTGCGGCTTGAACCCCCCGCACAAGCTGACCATGTTCTCGACAGGCTTATCTTTCACAAGAAAGACGGATACCAAATGGGGCGTGGTGTCTTGTTAGGCTGAAACCTTCTGGGACAAGGCAGGGGAAGGTTGTCCTTGTACAACACAGGGATATTACCGATACAGATTCAGGTGGGCATACGCAGGTCAACGCCACGGATCTCAAGAAAATGACCTACCCGAACCGTGAGCAGTTAATGATGCTCAGCCTCCACGTGGAAGACCGGATGCCGGAACAGGAGATGATCGGTACGATTCTGGAAGAGGGGTGTTCCGGGTAATTGTCAATCCTGAACAAGGATTGCCGGAATGAAGGTCAAAAGGTGCGCTGGTTCGAGGTGACTAAATCTGTACGGCGCCCGCGTCATCTTCGCGGCGGGAAGAGGCGTACAAACCGAACTGAACCGTGAAATCCGTTGCCTCGACAACCGGCCGGATATTTCGGCACACCTTTTCCATCCTCACAATACCGTACCGGGCCATCGTCTTGAGGGTACGGGAAAGGTTGCTGCTGCTCCGTCCCGTCGCCGCTTCCAGTTCCTTCAGCGATTTGGGCTTACGATCCATGATGGTCTTCAGGAGCAACTGATTTTCGTTGCTGAGGACTTGCGCCATGGATTGCACCGATTCAAACCAGATCTTGGGTTCATTGGGCCGTGGATGATATTTCCCGCGGGCGATGGCCAGGGATCGCTCCTTGTAATCCTGATAGGGCATGATGCCGATGTGGAGCACTTTCCGATTCATTCTTCTTCCTTTCATTTCTCCCCCATGACCCGCTCGACCTCGCGCCAGAAATCTTCGATCAACTGGCCGGCCGACTCATACTCATAGGGCGATATCCGGTCGCGTTTGTGGCGATGATCCCAAGTGATTTTCCGGGCGGCGTAGCCTTTTCTCGCCGGCCGAATAGCGTGAGCGTTGTCGAACCCCAGGACCCGCCGGTTGTAACGGTCGTGAAGAGTCAGGGAATATCGGACGCCGTGTGGAATATGCGGCTCGGGATCCACCCGCCACGCCTCGAACTTGGTCCAATAGCCATTGTCCATCGGGAAGAGCTCGCCGTCAAGGTTCAGCAAGCCGACGAGGCTTTCATCTTCCGGTGAAGATCGTTGTTCCTTCATGGAAAGATAGGATATCACCAGATGATAATTATCGCAACAATTTTATAAAAGTATCCGGTACATCAATCGACAGTGAATCCAGCTTCATGCATGAGGACGATGCCAGACCTGTTCGAGGTCATGCCGTGCGGGGATGCGTCGTTTCCCGGGGCGGTTTCCGTCATGTTTTCAGCCCACTACCGTATAGAAATAATTCACATTAGACAGTTTGATTTCTCAATAAAATAAGGTATAGGTATGCACGCTTGAGTAATCTATAAAAGCCCGATAGCTGCCATAAGATATTATATTAATGAATGAATGAAATCTTCGACATTTCTTGAAAGGGGAAAAAGATGAAACAGTGGAAGGCCGAATGTCCCGGAAAATTAAAATATCTTGCCGGTAAAAGGATTCTTCCCGAGCCAATCTCACGGAAGACGGATATCGTAAAATTGATCGACAATATGGATGCGTACAACGGTGGGAGATTACGGGCGGCCTGCCATCTGTTAAGAGACAAATATTCCCAGAACGATGTCACCGTGGGGTTAAGTCTGGCAGGGGCGCTGACCCCGGCCGGTTTGGGGCCTTCAACGATCATTCCCCTGATGAATCATGGTTTTGTAGACTGGATAACCGCCACCGGCGCGAATATGTACCACGATCTGCACTTTGCCTTTAACCTGCCGATGCATCGGGGCTCGCATGTTGTCAACGATGTTGACTTGCGGGACAAAGGAATAACCCGAATTTACGATATCCTGTTCGATTATGAAGACGTGCTGATGGAAACGGATCGCAGATTAAGAAAGATACTGCTTCAGCCGGAGTTTCAGAAAGAGATGGGAACGCGTGAATTTTACCACCACCTGGGAAAGGTGATGAATGAATACGAAGAGAAAAACCAACTGCGACAAGTCAGCATTGTCGCCGCCGCCTATAGAAACGGGATTCCTGTTTTCACCTCCTCTCCCGGCGATTCCACCATCGGAATGAACATCGCCGGCCTGGAGCTTTTGGCTGAAACCGCCGGACTGCAGGATGCATTCAGACTGAAAATCAACCCGAGCATTGATGTCAATGATTCAACCGCCATCATCTTGAACGCCAAGCGATTTGAGCATGGAAAAACCGGCGTGATTCTGATCGGCGGCGGAAGCCCGAAAAACTTCATGCTCCAGACGGAACCACAGATTCAGGAAGTCCTCATGATCCCCGAAGTGGGGCAGGATTATGACATCAATATCACCGACGCGAGACCGGATACGGGCGGATTGTCGGGGGCTCCGCCCAGCGAGGCCGCGAGCTGGGGCAAGATCGACCCGACGAAGCTGGAAGAAGCCGTCACCGCCTATCTTGACGTCACGGTAGCCTTTCCGCTGATGGTCGCCTATGTCAGGCATACGACCAAGGCCAAAAAACAAAAGAGGCTTTATCACCGGGGGGCGGAGCTGCGTGAAAAACTGACTGCGTCCTACCTGGAAAACAACAAAGAGGTGGAGCAGTTGAAAAAAATCATGAAAAAGCTTTCGGCGAAAAAATAAAAATGAAAAAGCAAATCATCAAACTGATAGAACAGTACGGTACGCCCCTGTTTATCCTGGATCACAAAAAGCTAAGGGATAATTACCGAACCTTCAAGAAAAATCTGCCCAGGGTTCAATGCTATTACGCGGTCAAGGCCAATCCCCATCCGGAGATCATCAAGACCCTGTTCCTGGAGGGATCCAGTTTTGACGTCGCATCCTACAATGAATTCATGCAGATTTACGAATACATCAAGCATTTTGAAGAAAAAGATCAGGATTCGTTTATCTGGGACAAGATTATATTTTCCAATACCATCAAAGACAGAGAGACGCTGAGCAAGATCAAAAGATACCGGCCCCTGGTCACGTTCGACAATAGCGATGAGTTGAAGAAAATAAAAGACTGCTGCGACACGGCCGGTTTGATTCTCAGGCTGAAGGTGCCGGATACAGGTTCACAGGTCGAGATGAGTTCGAAATTCGGAGCAGAGCCGGGAGATGCCGACCATCTGATCCGTCAGGCCGGCGACGCGGGACTCGTGGTTGAAGGAGTCAGCTTTCATGTGGGAAGCCAGTGCACAAACTTTGACAATTATACGGCAGCGCTTACCATCGCCTCTACGATACTCAAAGATGCCAGGAAAAAGGGATATCCATTGAAAATCATCGACATCGGCGGAGGATTTCCCGTACCCTATGATGCGCAGGTTCCCGAATTTGAAAAGCTGGCGAACCTCATCGATACCGAATGCAATAGACTGTTCCCCGAGGATATCGAGATTATCGCGGAACCGGGAAGATTCATCGCAGCGACCGCGGCAACGCTGATCACGGAAATCATCGGCAAATCCAGGAGAGACGGGAAGCTGTTTTATTACATCAATGACGGCGTTTATCATACCTTTTCCGGCGTGATTTATGATCATTGGCTTCCCAATTTCAGTTCATTCAGACGGGGGAAAAAAGAGGTATGTGCGGTGGTCGGACCGACCTGCGACAGTTTTGATAAGATCTCCCTGTCGGTGCAGCTTCCGGGAAATCTGGAAATCGGAGATTATCTGCTGACGGAAAATATAGGCGCATACAGCACGGCATCTTCGACATATTTCAACGGTTTCGACGGCGCCAAAATTATCCAGACAAATCTGAGGCGTTGACCCGTCAATGGTCACTCTCAAAGAACAAATACAGCAGCAACGACAACGGTCATATACCCCCCGGCGCAAAGGTGAAATGAACAATCGCGTTTACCGTTTTGATATGCGATATTAAAGCTGATAATGATCATATCATTCCCCCTCGAGAGTCTTGACAGCGGTGGAACCATCATGCGTCTCTGGACACTGCATCCGAAATACCTGGACCGGGCGGGGCTTCTCGCCCTCTGGCGGGAGGCGCTGCTGGCGCAGGCCGTCCTCCTGGGGGAGACGCGCGGGTACAGGAAACATCCGCAACTGATCCGTTTCCGGAACCACCGGGAACCGCCGGCTGCGATCGGGGTGTATCTGACGGGGATTCTGGGTGAAGCCCTCCGGCGCGGCTATCATTTCAATCCGGCGAAAATCGGTCCCTGCAGCGATGTCCCGGCGATCCCCGTTACGCGGGGTCAACTCCTCTACGAGCGGGATCATCTGCTCGGGAAGCTCATTGTCCGCGATTGCGCCGCTTGCCGTGTTCTGACGAAAGCCGATGAACCGGACCCTCATCCGCTCTTCACGATCTACGACGGGGAGGTGGAGGCATGGGAAAAGATATGAGGAGTGGGCGGTATTTGTAACGGACGCGGTTTGGCAGGCCAAAGAGAAAAACGCAGGAGCGATCGGAGAATCCGGTCGCTCCCTGCGTTTTACGGTGCTACGGTGTCGGTGACAACTCCCTTCCCACCGTCCAAGGTAAAGCGGGGCTGGAGGCGGAGGGAGGCTATTTCTTCAGGATGAATCCGCCCGCGAGCGCATTCCCCGCGGCTTGCCGCGGGGTAAGCGAGCAAAAGGTCATGATTTTTTCCGCTTAAGGATTGAAGATTCTCCGCAGCTTGCTGCGGAGAGCTTCAATTTCCGGACATGTTCACCGGCGTCGATGTAGGAATCCGCCCAATACTTCGTTCCCTCGACGGTGTTCATGTACATGACCGGCATGTCGAATTTATCCATCACGGATACGCCCTGCCCCGCTTATTGTTTTGCGCGGATGTTCCGTTAGAAGTTCTCGGCCAGGATCTCGTAGTAGGACTGCGGATGCTTGCAGGCCGGGCATTCTTTCGGGGGCTTCGTTCCCTCGAAGATGTAGCCGCAGTTGATGCAGTGCCATTTCACCGCCTTGTCCTTCTTGAAGACCTTCTTTGCGGTCACATTCTCGATCAGCTTCCGGTAGCGCGCCTCATGGAATTTCTCCACCTTGGCGATCTGCTCGAAGGAGTGGGCCGCCTCGGGGAAACCCTCCTTCTTGGCGATCTTCGCAAAGTCCGCATAGAGGGTCGTCCATTCCATCTTTTCGCCGGCCGCGGCGGCCTCAAGGTTTGCCTTTGTCGTCCCGATCACGCCCGCGGGATAACCGGCGGTGATCACCACCTCGCCCCCCTGGAGATGCTTGAAAAATACCTTGGCGTGTTCCTTCTCGTTCTCCGCCGTCTCGGCGAAAATGTTTCCGATCTGCTCGTACCCTTCCTTCCGGGCCGCGCTGGCGAAATAGGTGTAACGGTTCCTCGCCTGGGACTCTCCGGCGAAGGATGCCAGCAGATTCTTCTCCGTCTGCGATCCCTTGAATGCCTTTGCCATGTTTCTCTTACCTCCTTAAAAAAGATTATTGGATTTCTTCCTGCTTAAAAACGGCCTGCCCTCGGCCGATCTCCACCCGATCAGACGGGCAAAAACCTCCGGCAGACCCATTATACAGAGCAAGCGGGGCAATATGCAAATATTCTTCTAACGAACCAGTTGCCTCATTGAAAAATGTTACCGAAGGGGGAGAGATTTTAGGTAACGTTGCCTCATAAAAGATGTTACCGAGATTTGTTGTTTATGGAGAAGATTTTTTTCATTTTCTTATCCATGGTTT
>Ga0247841_10001472_pt1 | contig 52928 bp, 48 predicted proteins | sample LaCruzMarch2015__2_FD_192410 | JGI IMG/M metagenome (GOLD analysis project Ga0247841, IMG submission 192410) | Freshwater microbial communities from meromictic Lake La Cruz, Castile-La Mancha, Spain - LaCruzMarch2015_18m | ecosystem: Environmental > Aquatic > Freshwater > Lake | place: Spain... | reverse complement strand
AAGTGTCCTGCAAGACCTCGGCGAATTGCAGGAGGCACGAAAATGCTTCGAGAGGGCTCTGAAGATCGATGAGAACGTCTACGAGCCGGATCATCCTGTGGTGGCCAGGGATGTCAACAATCTCGGAAGTGTCCTGCAAGACCTCGGCGAATTGCAGGAGGCACGAAAATGCTTCGAGAGGGCTCTGAAGATCGATGAGAACGTCTACGAGCCGGATCATCCTGTGGTGGCCAGGGATGTCAACAATCTCGGAGGGGTCCTGAAAGACCTCGGCGAATTGCAGGAGGCCCGAAAATGCTTCGAGAGGGCTCTGAAGATCGATGAGAACGTCTATGGGCCGGACCATCCCAAGGTGGCCAGGGATGTCAACAATCTCGGAAGTGTCCTGCAACAACTCGGCGAATTGCAGGAGGCACGAAAATGCTTCGAGAGGGCTCTGAAGATCGATGAGAACGTCTATGGGCCGGACCATCCCAAGGTGGCCAGGGATGTCAACAATCTCGGAAGTGTCCTGCAACAACTCGGCGAATTGCAGGAGGCACGAAAATGCTTCGAGAGGGCTCTGAAGATCGATGAGAACGTCTACGGGCCGGATCATCCTGAGGTGGCCACGATGGTCAACAATCTCGGAGGGGTCCTGAAAGACCTCGGCGAATTGCAGGAGGCACGAAAATGCTTCGAGAGGGCTCTGAAGATCGATGAGAACGTCTACGGGCCGGATAATCCTGAGGTGGCCACGGATGTCAACAATCTCGGAAGTGTCCTGCAAGACCTCGGCGAATTGCAGGAGGCACGAAAATGCTTCGAGAGGGCTCTGAAGATCGATGAGAACGTCTACGGGCCGGATCATCCCGTGGTGGCCAGGGATGTCAACAATCTCGGATTGGTCCTGCAAGAACTGGGTGAATTGCAGGAGGCCCGAAAATGCTTCGAGAGGGCTCTGAAGATCGATGAGAACGTCTACGGGCCGGATCATCCCGAGGTGGCCACGATGGTCAACAATCTCGGATTGGTCCTGAAAGAACTGGGTGAATTGCAGGAGGCCCGAAAATGCTTCGAGAGGGCTCTGAAGATCGATGAGAACGTCTACGGGCCGGATCATCCCGTGGTGGCCAGGGATGTCAACAATCTCGGATTGGTCCTGAAAGAACTGGGTGAATTGCAGGAGGCCCGAAAATGCTTCGAGAGGGCTCTGAAGATCGATGAGAACGTCTACGGGACGGATCATACCGTGGTGGCCACGAGGGTCAACAATCTCGGATGGGTCCTGAAAGAACTGGGTGAATTGCAAGAAGCACGAAAATGCTTCGAGAGGGCTCTCACAATACTTCAAAATACTTTCGGATATGACCACCCCTTAACGCAAATTGCAGCGAGCAATCTGAATGCAATCGGCCAGGACTAACTACTATCTGCTCTGCCGAAGTCAATATTCACATTCACATGTTATAAGATAGGCATTTACGACATCGACAGTCACAAGTATGCGTACACCGCCCTTATCCTCGTCTTCTGCTCGCTTCCCTTGAAGGTGATCGCCGTCATGGACGCCTGCCCCGTCTTGCAGTTCAGGTAGTAAGTCGCCCTGGCCGCCAGATCCAGGAGGTAGCCGCAATGGCTTACAGATCCCCTCATTGAAGTGCCCGAGCTGATGCCTATCTTGAGAAACTATCCGTTGTCACCAGGCTCTCGACCCTCCATTTGGCTTCATCCACCGGGAAGCCATAGGGCGCTTTTGCCATCGAGAAATAGGGCTCGATGATCCGGGAGCCGGCCCCGGCTGTAATCCGTGCCTCCAAAGATCGTAAGCATGCTGTCGGGCGCTGAGCAGGCCATGAAGCCACGAAATCCCGGCCTGCCGGAGACGGCACCTCTCGCACTCCCGGCTATCCCGCCGCAGCCGGACCAGCGAGGAGAGAGGGTGGGGTCCGGGGAGGGGGAGAGGAGAAATGCCTGGGGATGCAGGTCGCCGGGACGGATGAAGAGCAACTCCGGGCGATGATAGAGGGCCTGGGAGACAGGCCTCTGCACGCAATCAGCATCAAAAGAGCCCACAGGATACGCCCGGTGGAACTTCGCATCCGGCCACCGTCATAAATAAGCGCACACTGCCCTCACCTTCGTCTTCTGCTCGCTTCCCTTGAAGGTGATCGCCGTCATAGACGCCTGAGCAGTCTTGCAGTTCAGGTAATATGTCGCCTTGGCCGCCAGGTCCAGTAGGAAGCCACAATGGCTAACCGATCCCCTCATTGAAGTGCCCGAGCTGATGCCCATTTTTGTAGTCGTCTCCTTATCCACTTCCGAGCTGGCAGCCGTAGACAGAGTTGCAAAGACATCAAGGGCACCCGCCGCGGCCCTCGTCACCTCCAGCTCCGCCGCATACTCCACCCTCCAGCGACCAATAGGAATCGCCAGAGATCCGCCCTTATTATACCAGGTTCCCGCCGCAGGCGATGCTTGGGAGCTATCCGCTGTCACCAGGCTCTCCACCCTCCATTTGGCTTCATCCAGCGGGAAGCCGTAAGGTGCCTTGGCTGGCGAGAAGTACTGTTCGATGATCCGGGAGTTGGCCAGGCTGTAATCCGAGCCTCCAAAGATCGTAAGCGTGGTGTTGGGCGCTGCGTAGGCCACGCCCGTAATGATGAAGTAGGAAATTATCCCGGCCTGCTTGAGCCTGACCCTCATTCCTTTTCCGTACTTCCAGGCAAGGTCTCCCGGAACAGTGAGGGTATAGGTCTTGACCGCAGCATCTGCACTGGCATAAGTCCAGGACTCCTCCACCGCCGAGATCCAGCCGCCTTGATAGGCATCCTCCAATCTGCGGATGCGTTCCAGCAGCGCCTCAATTGCCTCAGAGTTCGCCTGGGAATCCGTCATAAAGAGTCAGCTCCATCACGTCAGCATTCAAACTGCTCTGCAATGCTTTGTTGAGAATGCGCATATCATACTGTCCATCGTAGGGCTCACTGGTGATTGTCACCCTCACAAAATCGCCACACTTGAGAGCATAATCCGGCCTGGCCCAGATTATCAATGTGCGCTCATCGCACATCTGGCCGATCTTGGCGGCGGTGCAAACTATGAGCTGGTCCTCGCTCATGGAAATATCGCTGGTTACATGCTCCTTCCAGATGCCGCTTGTTGGATACGACAAACCCGAATGATAGTCCCGTCCCCATCGCTGCGGCGACCAGAAGGTGTATCCCCAGGTCCTATCCCGCCCTTTCATCACGACAGCATCAAATCCATAGTTGTAGGCATCAAGAGTGCCGGGCTGAAAGTCGATGAGATCGGCCTCTACATAGCTTTTCTGAGGATCATCATACCAGCCCCTATAAACCGCCCAATCACAATCAAGATCCTGGTCGCCGTCACTGCGGTTTACGAAATTAAATTCCAGGCCCTGATGGCTCACCACGCGGTTAATCGTGGTCATGAGCCGCTCATGAGTTGCCGGCACGCCAGGGCTGGAGAGATGCTGGTCTGTGATCGAGCCTGCCCGGACGTGACAGTTCTTGTAGCCCACGATAAAACAGGGATAATGCTCCGGACTGCCTTCCGGAGCGCCCACACCTGTTCTTACATACAGAAAATCTCCCCGGAACCACTGATTAATGCCCATCGTGGCAAGAGAGCCGGCCTCTGTGAGAAGGGTAGTTCCAAGATAAATGGGAGGCGTTGGCAGGGGGATTCTCTGAGGGTAGGCTGTGCCGGTCGGCCCGATCAACTGATAAGTTCCGGCTGGAGCGCCGTAGGACACAAGCGCCCAAAAGGGCGTAGCCATGGAGCTGGCCTGAAATAAGAGGCCCTGGCTGGCCGGCGTGTCTCCCAATATGGTGTTTACTGTGTCGTTAGCTGTGAAGGCCCTCACGAATGGATAACGATACTGCAGTATAGCTGAATGGCCCAGGCAGTGGTACTCCTGCGGCTTCTTTGACTTGAATGAAGGCCTCTTGATGCCATCAAACCAGCCGCAGAAGATGGGCATGGTCTGACCAGACTTTGTAACTTTGATGGTGGCCCTCTCGTCGATCCCCTGGCTGCCAAAGCACTGGAATGAAAGCCTCTGGTGGCCCATATGCGGCCAATCGGTGCGGTACTCCGTGGGCTTGAGGGTCACCGTAGAGCCATCCGGATTGGTGGCAACAAAAGTCAAAGCAGTCGGCATAATTCAGGGCGCTATGGTGTAGCCGATTGTGGCTATGGCGTCATAGCTGCCCTTTTCGGCATGCTTTGCGTCAATCACCAGCACTTTAAGGCCATTTGTCCCGCTGTCGGCCAGTGTGGGCTTCCAGGTCGTCCAGTTTCGGCTCTGCCAGCCTGAGAGGTCCTTCCAGTAGGCGGCAGCCGGCGGCTGATGCAGAAATTTGTAAAGCAGCTCGTTGCCGTCGGCGTCTGTTGCTGTGCAGATCAGCTCGATCTCCAGGCCAGGAGGCTGAGGCGAGGAGAGAGAAGGCATGAGGCTGGAGATGATCGGGACGGCCTGGGCGATTGTATAAGATAGGCTCGCCTGAGAATCATAGCTACCTGGGCCGGCGTGTTCTCCATCCCTGATATAGACATAAATGGTCGAGGTTCCTATATCCTCTTTTACTGGTTTCCATGTCAGATAGTTCTGCTTTTGCCAGCCGGTCACATCTTGCAGCTTGGATCCTGTGCCCGGTCCATTGACGGCGAACTTGTAAAGGATCTCGTCACCGTCTGCGTCTGCGGCTATGCATACTATCTTGATATCTATATCCTGCTTCTGGGGGCTTGCCAAATTTGGGGTTAGGCTGGTGATAGTGGGCAATGAATTTGAGGCCACTGCTGTCGCATTGATGGTATAAGAGATGGTTGTCTTGGCATCATAAGAACCTGGACCCGCATGTTTTCCGTCCCGGACCTGAACCTCAATGGTGCTCTGTCCAGCGTCCTCATCGGTGGGCGTCCAGCTCCAGGCATTCCTTGCACTCCAGTCTTGCACAATCTTGGCCTTTGAGGCCGTCCCTGGGCCGATGAGGATGAACTTGTAAAGCAGAGGATCGTTATCCGCATCCGTCGCAATGCAGATGAAATCTACTTTTGTCCCAGCGCTCCTGGGGCTGGCCAGAGAGGGATAAAGGCCAGTGATGACCGGCAGAGATCCGCTGCCGCCGGAACTGGCCGTGATCGTATAGCTGGCCGTGGCTTCGGCATCCTCAGCGATACTGTTCTTGCCGCCACGAACCTGCACCTTAATCGTGGAGCTGCCCACATCCTGCTCAGATGCCGTCCAGGAGAGGCTGTTCCTCGCCATCCAGCCGGTCAGGTCCCGCCACTGAGAGCCCGTCCCAGGCCCTTGCAGCAGGAACCTGTATTCCAGCCCTTCCGCTGGCGAGGCCGCAGCAGTAAAAATGACCTCTGTGCCGGCAGGCTGAGGGCTGGCCAGAGAAGGATAGAGGCTGAGAGAATAGGAGATTTTGATGTGGCCGAAAACCTCCAGGCGGCAGCGATAGGCTACCAGGACCTTCTCGAACTTTACCTCACCCTGGATCTCTGAGACAGCCACGCCAGAGAAACCATCATCCAGCAGCTCCTTAACAACCTTGACGATCTCTGTACAATATTCAGCGCCGCCATCGGTCCCCTGCCTGGAGCGGATATCGACGATGAAAATTGGATCGGAGGAGAGCTTTCCTCCCGCCCAATCTCCGACCTCGCAGGAGATGAGGCTCTTGTGGGTGGCAGATCTCAGATCCTGCTCACTCTTCTCAATGGACTTGAACTTGTAGATCTTGCCGTCCACCATGCCGTTTATGCCTGCATTTCCAGTCAGAGCACTTTTCAGGCTCTCCAGGTGGGCCAGAGTCAATGTCTCACCTACCGGCGTTGCCCTTGTTCAGCTTCTGCAAAGACTGCCTCAAGAACTCGGGCAAGGGGACGCCCAGGCGGCCCATATTTTCGAGCGCAGAGAGCCCCTCATTGGCGATGAAGAACCAGATGACGGCCGTTCTCAGGTAGGGCTCGTCCAGGCCGGTGGAGATGTCCAGGATATTGGCCACGGCCACCATGAGAAAGATGCAGACCTTTTTGATGATGTCTTTCATCCCGATCTCTGAACTCAAGGCCTTCTCAACATAGGCCGCCATCACTCCCGTTATGTAGTCGATGACCACCAGGGCGATGAGTGCCTTGAGGATGACATCCCAGGCTCCGAACAGATAGATCCCCCCCGTCCCAACGCCGGCCAGGAGCAGCTTGAGGGCCTCCGGGCCGCGTTCGCCGAAAATTACATTCATAGGCAGACTCCACGCCCGAAGAGCGCTCCTCTGTGCAGGGCCTGAGAGCTGCAGCCCGGCGCTGCCACAATGCTCTCTTCTGCTTTTACCTCCACCACCACCTCCCGGCTGCGTAGCTGCCGGGCGAGCTTGAGATAATGATCTGCTCTAGTAACCGGCGTTCCTCCCGAGTCTCCGGCCTGGGGCTGCTGCATCCTGGGCAGAGCGGCAATAGCTTCCGCGCATTCGGCGGCAGCCAGGACTTTATTCTCATTCTTGGCCAAATAGAAATCAATCTCCCCATCTGAAAGGAGAAGATCCTCATTGTCCTTGTCTCCGACCATTAGCCGCACAGCATCACGGTCTACCGTAAGCGGCTCACCCGTGTAAGGCATCCAAAAGACCCCCAAAAATAATGAGAGAGGGAGGCCTGTTTAAGGCGTTCCCAGTACATTCGTAGCCAGGCAGGCCATGTCAGGGGCCACTACCTTGGCATCGAAGCAGATGTCTCCCTCGATCCTCTCAGACTCGATCTCCTCAATGCGAAACTTCTTGATCCTGGTGCCGATCTTCGAATTGCCGAAGAGCCCTGTCCAGGCAAAGATGTAAGCCGCTGTGGGCGTCATCAAAGAAGGCTCAGGTGCAGCATAGCCCAGCCAGACCTTGTTTGTAACAACACGGGCTACGACATTGGATGCGCCTTTTGATGCAGAGTTCACAACTGCCTTGGGCACGATCACCTTATCGACACCAAAGAGTTCAGCGAGCAAGTCCGTCGTCACGACGCCCTTGCTGGTGTATTTGATGCAGTCCTTGACATCCGGATGATTCTTGAGGCAGGCCAGCACATTAGGGGACAGGAGCATGACATTGGGGTCAAAGCCTGTGACGCTTCCAATAAGCTCCTTCCAGACCTCGACGTTGACGAGAGGATGGGAGCTGGCCGAGTCCCACTGAATGAACTGGCTGGCGGTAGGAGCCGAGGCCACCCCGGCCCTCTCGTTTGCCCAGATCCCTGCGTTAAGGAAGGAGGACATCACCAAACGCTCCCTCTTCAGAAGCATCTTTTGGGTTACGAACCTCGTGGCATCTCGGTCCATGTCGATGGGCCGTTCTGAATTGTTGGCCGTCTCATCATCTACGTCCTTGTGGAAGCTATACCGGATACAGGAGTAGTTGGGGGTTGTATCGATATCCCATCCACCACCGGCGGACTCCGTCCCGGATGCACGGGGCAAAGCTTCGTCTCTTAGCCAATCGCCTTTGTCGTACACTGCATAGCGGTCGGATTTGAACTCCACCGGGACCACCGGGGCGAGGTCAGCGGCCACAAACATACTTGCCTTCAGGACGGTTGCTACCGAAATATTTCCCAGCAAGCGATTTACATGAACATCAGATTTAGTAGGGTTTGGCATTTTTTAATCACCTCCGTTTTAAGCTCCCAATACCACAGGCTCCATCACTATCATGAGCACACCTTCGCCCTCTGTGAAGGCAGTGGTGCCAGATGCCTCTACGCTGATGCTATCAGTAGCAGTGAATACGTTGCCTGCTGTTACGGCCGTGCCGTTGACTACGGCGCCAAGTGGCATGCAGACTGCAGAAGTCAAAGCAACTGCCCCGCCTGTCATATCTGTGGTATTTATCTCAATGTTGAGAGTTGTTGCTTTGCTGGCTGCAATCACGGGATCGGTCACAGCGAAGGCTACTTTCTTGATAGTACCTGCAAAACCGGGGATGAAATTTGTCAGCACATCTCCGTTTGCCACTTTGGCGAGCTTAATGGGAATGCTCAGGATCTCCTGGCCTCTTGCATTGGCCCAGGCAGGATTGGCGGCAGCTCCGCCAGTCTTAAAGAGCTGGTTTATTGCTCCTGGGGCAAGAACTACCCAGTTGGTGCCATTGAAGTAGAGAACGTTCCCCTGCACTCCTGCCGGGAAAAATCCTGGTCCTTTGTGGACGAGGGCCACGGGATGATATTCGTTTACCAATCCGGCTTCAACTGCTACTGCAATCACGTTTTTCCCAGCGGCGGCCGTTACCAGTCTCCCAGATGCGTCTGAGGCCAGGTTGTCATTGGCTGCCACAGTCCCTCCGTAGATTGCCGGGGATATGCCCGAGATCATAAGGGAGGCTTCCTGGCCGAGTTCAGGGTCATTTTGCAGTATGCCTACGCCGGACTCCCCATCTCCACAGATGTTGACCTTCTGGCTGGCCGAGATCTTCATGACGTAATATTGCTTGGCAGAGAGATTGGCGGCAGCCTCGAAAGGAGCAAGCACTCCAGGAATTTCCATGACCATTTATCTCGCCTCCTTCCGCCTGGCGGCCTTCTCCTGGCGCTCCTGCTCTGCCTTCTCGTACAGCTCCGGCTCCAGGTCCATGACCTTCTCCACGGCCTCCTCGAAGGACAGATCTGCATCCTTGGCCACAAGGCCCCTGGCTTTGGCGTAGATTTGCCCCTCGGCGCTGCTCGCCTGTCCGGCCTTGCCAATCTCAGTGAAGACGGCGCTCTTCTCCAGGAGAGCATCTGCCGCCTTGAGGACTCTGTAGACCTCGGTAAACTCAGCAGGGTGCTCCTCTCCCAAGGCCTTCATGACCGGCGCAAATTTCAGGGCCGCAATGGGGAGATGGGGCAGATCCTCGGCCTTCTCGACGTACTCCTTGAGAATCTTCTCGTCCTTCAGCTCCTTGGCAATCTGCCTGGCTTCCCTGGCCTCTGTTTTGGTTACGGCATTCTCCTCCAGGAGCTGCTTTACAACGGCCTGAGTCCCAGGATCCATTTTTTCGATGGCCTCTTTGGACAGGCTTTCTGCAGGACCTTCTTTCCCTTCTCCTTCATTCTTGGGGTCGTTCTTCTCCACCACCGGCTCGGACTCCGGCAGTCCGCAAGCCTTGGCCAGGATCTTCAGGGCGTCCTCTGGCAGCTCGTCCCTGTAGGCCTTGAGCAGCTTTGCCGCTGCCTCCAGAACCCCGGCCGCCTCGCCCTCCAGCCTGGCCTCTTTCACGATCCTGGAGACCTCGCCCTCATCAGTCTCCAGTATCGATTTGAGAATGTCTTCTTTCAATTGTCTGTCCTCCTTCACAAGGAAGTACTTCTTCCGGTTCGCCCCACGCGGAACGAACGAGATGAAGTCTATTTCCACCTCATCCAAATCGAACTCTTGGGACACGCAAACCGCGCCCCCCGATACTGAAGCGACTGATATTCTCCGGACTGAACCCTCTGCCAGATGTGGTCTGCAAATACCTTCACGCCGACAACCCACGAATTGGCCTTGATCTTCTCACCAAGAAGGATCGTGGCCGCTCTCTGATCCAGGACTTGACAGGTGCAGCATCGACCGCCCTCCAGTCGTGCCTGTTGTCGAACTTCCGGGAGCTGAGCATGTAGCTATGAGCCATCGATTCGAACGGTCTCGGCGCTCATCACGTCGCCCTGAGTATCTACGGTATCGGGCTTTAGCGACCTCGCTGTAAACCAAGCGCCTTTACGCATCGGCCTTGAAAATCGAACAGCGTATCTCTTTTCCGACAATACCCTTATTACATCCGCAATTATTTAACCCCTGTGCAGAGGGTGTCTGGCGGAGGGGTAGCTGTGGGGCGGAGAGAATCTAGAGCTTGAGGATGTGTGCCCAGAACTTACAAGTTATATGTACTGCCTTATACGGAAAACCGAATCGATCTTAATCGTATTACGGCTAACAACATATTCCTATACTTTTGACAAATTTGGGTTTACAATATGTAGATATCGGATTTCCGGTATCATTTAAAGCGAAAAGCAAAATAAGAATTGTCGCGCACCATCATGGGTTTTGAGAAGAGAAGAGTCCTTATAATAATATCTCGTGGTTTCATGCATATCGAAAAAAGATAGGATGGATTGCGGGTTATATGCACTGCTTGGAGTTGGGATTAGCTACTATAACCTTGCCCTCTAGCTTTGGCGAAGGCAGCATTGGCTTCTGTAGTGCGACCGAGCAACTTGAGAGCAATGCCTTTGTTGTTCCAGGCCGCGTCATAATTGGGATCTAGCCTGATAGCTTTATCAAAGGCCATGATGGTCTCTCCCACACCTTGTGTTTTATATAAATATGCTGCGATCTATAAGAGTACAGAGAAAGACGATTCATGTACCAAAAAAAGCGTTTTTTTAGTTTCAAACTTTTTGCAGCAGCACTCAACATTGCAACTAAAAAAGATGATAACTTTTTATCTTACTGTTATACTACTGATTTGACTCTTGCAGTCCTGACCATATCCGCTTCTTGCATCTGAGACCACAATGAACGGTGAGTAAGTCCCTCTGGGTGCACCAAACGGAATAGTTACTGAGAGCCCCCCATTTACTGACTGGCCACAGGCGAGACCTCTATTACGGAACAAGTTGCCTGTTGATTGATATTGTACCCCATTCGGGCCGTTGAGCCCGCAGGCAATGTTATATGTATGTGATCCAGCTTCATTGCAACCATATCGACTAGCAGAGACATAGAAATTTACAGTAGCTCCGGGAGCGAACGTCCCACTTGGGAGATTATAGCTATCAATTTTTACGCCGTACGATGGGTTCCATACGTATTTGCAACCAAATACCTGTTGTCCGACACTTAAGCTAGTAGCCAACATCAGAAACAAAATCAAAAGTCCAATTGCTTTTAAGGCTGACATCTGCGCATTCCTCCTTGCGTACTACCTTATATCGCTCAGTATAAAGTCTTTCTATATCAGTGCTCACCTCTCAGCATACTTGGAGAGAGGAGGCTTCCCTTCTTGGGGGGGGTCAAAATTGAGTCGGCGAATACATCGGTTTTTATATGCCAAAAAATGAAGGGTCTTATCTAACGGTTATACATACTCTTGAGATCTAGGATGGGCTGTTGTACCTAAACTTCTTGGACTACACTATATGAGTATTCCACGAAGTTTACCTTGTTCAGCCAGGTGTCCCCAGGCCTGGCACCGTGGGGCAACGTCACCCCCGCCAGGAGATAGCCATCGTCGCTAGTAGGCTGTATTGAGTGGGCATAATCATCATTCGCCCAGCCGAAGCTCCTGTTCCAGAGCAGGTTATTGCTGGGCCCGGACCTGATCAGAATGACGTCCAAGTCACTGTTGTTCCTGTAGGACGACCACTCCATGATGTAGCCACGGTCGCTAGTAGGCTGGACTAAGTTGGCCTCATTTGGCCTGCCAAAGGTCTTGTCAAAGATGTTCCCGAGCTTGTTTCCATTGACATCAGCCCTGATCATCCAGGCGTCCCAGTCCCTGTAGTCCCATGTCCCACCCGCCAGGATGTAGCCGCCCTCGCGAGTAGGCTGGACCGAGTCATCATTTGGCTTGCTGAAGGTCCTGTTCCAGAGCTCGTTTCCATTGACATCAGCCCTGATCATCCAGGCGTCCCAGTCCCTGTAGTCCCATGTCCCACCCGCCAGGATGTAGCCGCCCTCGCGAGTAGGCTGGACTAAGTAGGTATAATCATCATTTGGCCTGCCGAAGGTCCTGTTCCAGAGCTCGTTTCCATTGGCATCGACCTTGATTAGCCAGGCGTCCCAGTCCCTGTAGGACCATGTCCCACTCGCCAAGATGTATTTGCTGTTGCTAGTAGGCTGGACTGAGTCATCATTTGGCTTGCTGAAGGTCCTGTTCCAGAGCTCGTTTCCATTGGCATCGACCTTGATTAGCCAAGCGTTCCCGGGCCCGGCATTGTAGGACATCGTCACACCTGCCAGAATGTAGCCACCGTCGCGAGTAGTCTGGAGTGAGTAAACATAATCGTTATTTGCCTCGTCTAAGGTCCTGTTCTCTCCTCGGAGAGCTTTTCCTGTTGTGTTTTGCACTAACGGTATTGATAGTTTTTCAAAATTAGTTTTGCTGATTTCAACACCAAATTTTTTAAGTGTCTCCTCCGCAGCTACTCTAACATCCTTATTATTATCTTTAGTTGCCTGAGCAAGCGGTCCAATCGCTCTGGAATCGTTTATTGCTCCCAACGCCCACGCAGCCTCTGCACGAACGGAGCTATTGCTATCGTTAAGGGCTTGTACCAGGGAGTCAATAGCTATCGTGTCTCCTTTGTATCCTAAAAACCACGCGGCTGCCAAGCGAATAGAACTATCCTTATTTTCCAGTTCCCCAATTAATATTAACATCAAATTCTCATGGCATATATCTTCTAGTGCCTGTATTATTATCCACCTATTATAAGAATCACTATCTTGAAGTTCGCGAATGAGGTATTCTATTGCATTCGCGTTTCCAATAAGCCCCAGGCTTCGTGCCGCTTCGACTCGGACGGTTTTATCTGAATCTTGGAGGGTCTGAATCAAGGGATCTACCGCTCTGTGATCACCTGCCGCTCCAAGGGATCTAGCAGCCTCCATTCGAACGTACCAATTCTTATCGTGAAGTGCCTTAATGCTGTCATCAACATCGTCAGCAAGGGCCGGTATAGAAAAGAGAACCATCCCGATTATAAGAATAAAAGCACCGATCCGCATTCGCTAATCACTCTTCCTTTTAGGATCACATTTGTCCAGAATCATTTTATTACATCGAATTCAATCCAGTCCCACTGGTCTGAAATATCAGGCTGACCCGAAGGCTTATATTGAGTCGCACTACCCCACGGATGCATCCCCACGTCAGCTAACACTTTAACATTATATTCATATGTCCCTTCGTTATCAAGTGTATAGGTTATTTCCCATGATTGGGTTCGCACTCCTTTTTTGTTCAAATCTCCCATATCTTTGATACCACTATCTATTGTGGCTATATCATTTGTTCCAAACAAACGCCATCCTTTCTCCCTTATAAAAATAATAGGCGTAACATACATCTTAATAGTTCCTTCTTGCCAAGAATTATCTTTTATGGTAATCTTAAATATCATTGGTTGTTTTTTCTTAATTGTCTGTTTCTGCTGCCACGCAGGTATACCATTAACTGTAAACGCCGAGATATATGGCATGTCACGTGTGAGCTGTAAGACTTCAGTGCTCTTTGCGTTATCTACTTGAATTAATCCCCAATATTCTTTTTCTTTAAGACTACTAAGAGGATATTGGTATGCTATAATACTTTTGAGAGCATTTGGTCCATTTGTCAATTTTACTATTATATATGGTTCGCCGCCTTTATATTCAGCAAATGAATAATAAGGTTTGCCCGTATCAAAATCATTAAAATATACGTCAATTCGCCCACCACCCATAGGCATTTTATTACCATCTACGTTGTAGATATTAACCACATAATCTTTTCCTTCAATTGCCACAATACTTAATAAAATAGCTACTACAAAGATTATTACAAATTTAACTGTGGACATATTATCTCTATTAGTTCAACGTGATTGTATAAAAATTTATCTAAGTAGCTTCCATTGAAATTTAGCTTTTCTTTTTGATCCGCGCAAGTTATACATGGTCGGTTATACAATGTTTCTAGCCAGCTTAAAAGCATTAGATATTTTTATAAATACACGTTCGACCTCGTAAGGTCTGATGTTGCGCTCCAGATTCCATGGCGGCTTTTTGATTCTAAACGATGCTGTTTAATCGATAGTTGGCAATTGTCGTAAATTCATTCCGTAAAGACTGGAATAATCAGACGGACAGAGGCAATTTAGATCCAATCAAAGAATGGATAAAATCTTTGCAGGTTATACAAACTTATCGGAGTTAGGATAGCATGTGGTAAGACGTGAAAACTGAGGCAGAACCTCCACAAGAGCCTGACACCCGGCGGCAGGAGATCGATGCCGCCAGTAATCCTGAGGGGGCGCAGGGACGAGAAGCCGCAAGATCCCGCAGGGCGCTTACATCGCACCGCCCGGCCTTGACCCCAGGCCAGGCGTCTTCGCTCGTCTCAGCCACATCCCAGCCAGACATGCAGAAGAGTCTAGATTCAATAGTCTAGACTCTATACTCTAGACTCTATACTATATACTATACTGTCTAGACTCTATAGTATAGAGTTAGCCGTATCAGCTTCTCAGATACCCCGGAGACCCAGCTCTCGTCAGTCTCCAGAGTTGATTTCCACCTCACCCAAATCGTACTCTTGGGACCCGTACACCTTTTCCTCCAATACTGAAGGCTTTGTAAACGCCTGATTTGATCTTCTGCCAAATCACATCGTCAAAGACCTTGACTCCGATAACCCACGAGACGGCTTTGATAAGCTGTCCGAAGAGGGTTACATTCTCTCTAAAGACCCAGGAATCCACAAGCGCAGCAGCAGCCTGTTTCCAGTTGTGCCGGTCGTCGAACTTCCTGGACCGGATCATATATTCGTGGGCCATGTCCTCGATAGTGTGGGCACTCATCACATCGCCCTGAGCATCTATCATATCGGACTCGGCAATCACGCCGTACACCAAGCGTCGTTCTTCATCGGCCTTGAAAATCGGGGCGTGAAATTCGTCTCCGACGATAGGAACATCCTTAAGATTCCAACTATTTAAATTAAGATCGAGGTTCTGGGCCTCGGCCAGAGCCTCTTTGAGGCGCTTGACCTTCCGGGCCAGCTCCCCGGAGTCACCATTGCGAAGGACGGCATGAGGATGAGGCATCGCAATTCCGGCCAGGCCCTCATTTGCGGCGGCTTTTCCCAGGGAGACCACTACCCTGGGGTCCATGGTTTGGAGCTGCTGCAAAATCCAGGGCCTCCAGGCGTCTACCTCCTCCGCCCGAGGCTCACGATTGAGGCAGCGGGGCACGAGGTAGAGAAAACCGGTCTCATTTTCCTGAAGGCCGGCAGGATCCAGGATGGACTTGCGAAAGAGCCTCCTGCCTTCGCCGGCCAGGGGCACTCCTCTCGCTACCTCGATCCTGTTAGGAGAGGCAGCGACAAAGACCGCCTTTGCGTTCGCAACACGCTGCGGCTGTATCTCCGCCTTGAGGAGCACGGCTCTTTCGGCTCCGCCCGTGACGATGGTCGCTCCTCCGGCCCAGCGGTCCAGGATCGATAACTCGCGGCGGGTGGCGAAGGCCCGCTTCTGTCCGGCTTTCTCGACGTAGAGCCCCGTGCCATTGCCAAGGGATGGCTCGCAATAAGCCCAGAGTTCGTCAAAGCTGGAAAAGTACTTCATTGGATTCACATCCTTTTGAAAAGTTGGGATTTGACGCATTTCTCCCAGGCCCGCATCAGGAGACAGGGGCATGATAAATTTCAGATCCTCATCACCTATCTGAGGAACTTCTGCTGCGGGCTCGTTCGTTTCAAAGTCGATCCTCTGCAGGCCAGGGATTTCCTCTTCCGGTAGCATCTCAGAATATTCGGGATCCTCTATCTCAGACAACTCGGGATAGCAAACACAATTATCGTGAATTTGCTGAAAAGGAACAGAGAGAGGGAAGAACTGGCCTTCTCTCTCCTTGCATGCTTTGCAGGGTGCGCTATTTCCACATCTCCACCACCAGCCGTTTACCATCAGGCAGCCACCTCCACACTCTCCTGGCTTTCATCGGCCAGCTCCTGCCTCTTTGGCCGTTGTGGTTTTCTCAGAACTGGGGCAGGCTTTGCTTTACGCCGAGATGGCCCCTGTTTCGTGTCTCTCAAGGGCATGTCGGCAATTCCCCTCAGGTGATTTTCCAGCCGATCGTCCAGCACCATGCCCATATCAGTAAGCCTTCCGAGGAAGTTGCCCAACACCTCAAGGTTGACAGGCTCGGCCTTTCCGTGGGCGAGATAAGGAAGCTCATCGCGTTCCCAGCCGTTAAGCTCAAAGAGCTCTGGGACGGCCTGAGTGTTTATCGTCTCGGCGATGTTGTCCAGTAGAGACATCAACGACTGATAGAACATCTTGGACATGGTTTCAGAAAGGGCATAGCTGCCCTGATTCTGTTGGCCCAAGAGCAGGAAACCGGCCATAACAGTCAGAGCAATGCGGCCATCATAGCGGGTTATTATCCGACTGGTGTCGAACTGGCGCGTGCCTGACGAGGAGAGCAACTTGAACTCGTAAAGCCGGTTGCCGTTGGCATCAAAGACCGCAGGAAGGAGAATGCCCTCAGCTTCATCCCTCCGGATATTGGAGATCACATCCATGAAATCATTGTAAGCATCAGTTGCCTCGTCTGTCTCCTTCTTGAAGACCTCCAATGGAATATAGAGAGTCGGATAACCAACGAGGTCGCGCTCGATTCCAATTCCTTCCAGGTCCTCGATCTGAGTTTTCATATAGCAGCTTCGCCGGGCGTTTCTGAGGGGAGACCGGCCCTCAGGATTGCCCTTTGATGAAGTGGTTACAAAATGCAGAGCCTTACTGAGAGGAATCCTGCGCTCCTGATAATCCGGAGCCGGGATCTGGCTCATGCCAATGAGAGTGTCGGTGTCCTCGTCATAGATCCATTCGTTCAGGCTCTCCTGGGCTCGGGGAGCCCATTTGGCCCAGCCTATTTTGCCATCGCTATATTGGCTATGGAACCTGGGATCTTTCTGCCGCGGGCCTCGGCGGATCTTGAAGACCTTCTCGAAGTAGCCCCAGCCGAAGGTCAGTATGCTCAGGATCTCATCCAGGGTGGAGGGCCAGGGCATGGACATGTCGTAGATGCAGCTCTCCAGATACTTGGCGTCCTCTTGGCCTTCCTCGCTGCTGTTAGCGGGAACTGCGAACCAGGGAACCGATTTAGCAATCTCCTTGATGGCAAACAGGTATCCACCAACAATGGCATCGCTGTCGGCCATCTTTCGATAGACCTCAGCGCCCTTTCTGCCCTGCAGTTCAGGAAGCCATTCCTCCGAGATGTAGCCGCCAAAGCGGGTGAGGCCCGTCCGGCCCATCTCGACCAGTTTCATGTTCTTCTTCGACACTATCTTCTCCCTCTCCATTTACTGCGTTTTTTGGGAACGCCAGGCGAGACCACCGGGGCCGCAGCCTGGAAATTGTTTAGAAGCTCGATGCATCCCGTGACAGCGTCCACTATGTCGTCGTGATCTCCTCCCGGAAAATTGGTGAATTCATAAAGCAGCGTCTCAAACCAGGAGGCATTTTTGCGATAGAACAACTTGCCTGCGGCACCGCGGGCCGAGCAGAGCAAGGCGCGGCTCACCTTGTCCTTATTGACCGAAACGGGATAGAAGGCCACATTACGGAGGCGGCTCTCCCGGACCAGCTCCTGGAAGGAGGAGAGCTGAAAGCCATTGGTCTCCACCCCGGCCAGGCCGACCTCATGCAAGAGGATCTCTTCAATGATTCTTTCTCTCGCATCCGGCCACTCCCACCGGCCACGAAGGATATTGAGGATGTAGATGTTCGCCTTATCATCCAGGCCGCAGGTGGCGATAACCGTAAAATCGGCGCGCGTATTCGTGCTGGTGGCCAAATCAATGAAAGTGCCGATCTTGAGAGACGACCGCTCGATGACGGGAAGTTCATAGGCGCAGTCTTGAATCATGATTTCATGGATTCCAATCAACTGTGATGACGGGCAGAACAGCTACGGGGATGAGAGGGGAGAAGGGGCAGAAGCTTTGTTTAACCCAGCACCTCCACCGGCCGGAAGTACTCCTGGTGGAAGAGGGCACCCTCTCTCCTGATGGGCGTCTGCTGATACTCAGAGAGCCAGTTGTAAGGCCCGATGTCCTCCTTGATGGCAAGCAGAGACGGCAGAGGATATTTCTCAGGCCAGAGAGCCTCTCCAGGTTGCCGGCCCAAAGGATCCTCCAGCTCGGCCAGGGCAGGAAGCCGGTACTCGACCCAGGGAGGAGAGTATCTCTGGCCTCCTGCTTCGGCATCGACCTTGCGGCCAACCAGACGACCGGTGAAGTCGTCCACATGCCAGCGGGTGGCCATGACGATGACGACCCCGAAGGGCGCCCAGGGCATAGGCTCCAGGCGCTCTCTGGCCGTCCCGGTCCACCAATCCCAGACCTTCTCCCGCATAGTCGGGGACTCGGCCTGCTCTCGGTCCTTGTGGGGATCATCGATTATCATCACCTGAGAACCGCGGCCAGTAACTGCTGCCTGAGTGCCCACCGCATTCATGCCGCCGCCCTCTGTCGTGTCCCAGCGGTCGGCTGCCGAGGAGTCCCCTGAGATCTCAACTCGCAGCTCCCCAGGATGCTCCTGGATGGTGTTTCTCACCTTTCTGCCCCAGCTCGCTGCATAATCAGACTCGTAGCTGGCCAGGATCACTCTGTACTGAGGGAATAGGTCGAGAAACCACACCGGGAACCAGTGAGAGACTAAAGCCGACTTGCCATGGCGAGGCGGCATGCTGATAATGAGCCTGGGACAGCGTCCGGCCACGGCTTGGGTGAGCAGAAAGGACAGCTCACGAAGATGGCGGTAGAGCCTCCACTTCCCGCCCGAGAGCCTCTGAGCAAATGTCCCCGGCGTTGCCCTCCAGGCGTTCTGCAAGAGAAGCCGCGAGTCGAACGGCTTCAGGGTCGGCAAGGATAAGCTCCTCTATGTACTTGTACTCGATATACTCTCGGGACTCTTTTACGTCCACGACCTGCTTGGGCTTGCCAAGACCTCGATCCAAAATCTCTCGGGCAAAGGCCAGCACCAGCTCGGGTTCATTATCGGGCAGGGCTTCGAAGATGCGAATGATTTTCTCGGCAACCTTGGGAGTAGCCTCCTCAAACTTCACGCGAGCCTGGCGTGTCGGTTTATCGGCTAAAGATGCTGCCGAATTTCCCGGCTGAAATTTCCCAAAAACATCCCGTTGCGACGGCTGAGATTTCTTGGCAGGCAGGCTTAGTGCATCTCGGTTTACCCCTGCCAAGTCCTCTTGGCAGTTTTTGACTCTTGGCAGGGTCGATTTCGGCACCTTTGGCAGGCCCAGATTCGGCACGCCGTGCTGGATATACTGCTGAAGGCTGGATCTTGGCAGATCGACTTTCTTGGCAGCCTTGGCCTCCGAGAGGCCTTCAGCCATCAGTTTTGAAGCCTCGGCAACCTTGGCACGTATATCTTCGTAGTCTTTGGGCGGCCCAATCCTCGCCTTCATACCTTGACATCAGGCGGCAGGGGATGGCCCATGCGAGTAAACCAGATGATTGGATCCACCTCCAGACCCAGCTCCCGAGACCAGGCCTTGTAATCCTCACGAGATAGCCAGAGCTTCCCGTCTCCAGTCCGGTAGGTCCTCTCCCTGTCCACGGCCAGAAGACGGGCCCCGTTGGGAGTCACCTGATCCTCCAGAGTCTGAGGGAGACATTCGCAAGCCTGCTCGCCTGACTGTCCATCACCACAACAATTGAATCCTTTCATGACTAAAAACCTCCAAATTCTTCTTCTCTGCGAAACTCAAACCTCGAACCTGGCCGAGCTGTTGATCTTGAAAGTTCCGGCGTGGTAGGTGCTGGTGAGATCTACAGGCCTGCCTTTGGGTCCTGCTGAAAGCACCAGCTCCCGGACTTTGCCCCGGCCAGAAGCCTGGAATAGGGTATTGCTGGATTCCGAGGAGATGTCCTCTTTCTCCGCCTGGCTGCCGGATCTGTAGTTGATGGCGGCCTGGGCACTGAGATTAGAGAGCTCAGATAGCCTCAGGAGATGTTCCGGGCTGGCCACCAGATAACTGCCCAGGCCATCAAACTCGAAGCCTGAGAACATCGAGCCGTTGGATCCGGAGAAAGTGAGACTTCGGCCATAGGCCAGGTCTCCCTTGCAAAAAGCCCTATCTTTGGCCAGATCGTGATTTGTGAAGGTCTGAAACTCACCGTTTCCGAGGAAATCTTCCTTGATCTCTACAATTCCGTCTGCCGGAAGCATCACGGCAAGACAGAAGATGGCGAATATGAGCACAGCTCTTAAGATTATACTCGTCTTCTCACCTCTTTAAAGCTCTAAAAGACCGCCCTGAGAGAAGACAGAGGGCTCCGCAGAGAATGGCGGCATATTTTCCCAAAGGGCGGTCATTTCCGGGCTGAGGTCGAGCCAAAATAAGGGAGTCAAATTGATTTAATGGGGGAAAATGCAGGATATTGCACCAACCCGGCCCCAGCTATCCGGTGATTGACGTAGATAGACACAAAGGAGGCCAAGACAGAAGATAGGTCCTATCCTTGCCTGACTTTTGGCTGAATTTTAAGAAGTTGTATCATGATACAAACCCCAGGCCGGGACAAAAAGCCTGGACGAGTTAACCTCCTGGACCAGCGCGATACCAGATACTATAAGAATGGCTCTTTTCTGGCGCGCAAACCCCTGCTTTACAGGTAGGAAAATATGCTTATAAAATTCTGCTGAATAGAATTAGCACAATAATCGCTACGAAGAGCCCCATTACAAAGGCAGTCCGCGAGCCATGCGAAACTCCATCCTATTTTTCTTGTAGTGATCCCTCAGAACGGGGTAATGAGGGCCTCTGCCCCAGATGCTGCGTTGCTTATGATAATTGATTTTCTTCTTGCCCTCTGACCTGAGCACTCCCTCGATCTGCAGGACCTTGGCTATGCCCTGGGTGGGAAGACCCAGCTCGATGTAATCCGCCTTCTCCTGACGCTCCAGGATGAGGAGCGAATCAGGATCAGCGCCAGCGTCCGCTAGCATTCTTAATGTATCCTTTGGCCTGAACGGCATAAAAACCTCTATTTCTGCTTTGCCAACTTTGCGGCCTCAGCCCAATCTTCCGGCGTTGGGGCTCGCGGGAGGTAGACCACAGAGCCGGGAGCTTCACCCAGCTCCTCAACGTAGATCTCCTCCAGCTCCGGATCGACCTCAATCATGGCCTGCAGCTCACTGTCTATCTTGGCCATCTCTTTGAATAGCGCCACTTCTTCCATTAAAGAACGTATCTGACTTCATCATTTATATATTATTCTGCCTCTCTTTTGCGCTTTCAACCTCCTGTATTGCTCTATTTCCGGCCTTGATCTTCTCCTGGGCGGCGACTTGTTGGGTTCAGTGCCGCAAACCGGGCAATAGGGAATCTGTCGCTCGTCGAAAATTACAGCATCCTGTTTACAGTGTGGACACATTCGAGGCCGGAAGAGGGTAATGTCCTCAAACTCAACTTTCTCGAAACGCCAGAAACGGCCTGCTTTGCCACCGTGATATTCGCTGGCAAGTCGTGTCCCAGGTTCTCTGAGGGGCGACTCAAGAAACATCGATGGAGTCCCCCAAAAAGGGTCTGCTCACGGGCCGGGAAGCCTGAACATTAAAAGGAACAGTAATTCTTATTATATTTAAGGATTTGTAATAAGGTGATGTCCAATTCACCACTGCACCCCCAAAGCAATCTCAGAGAGATCGGCATTTAGGGGCTCTACCTGGTCCATGACGGCCTTGGCCAGGGCCTCAATATCGTTATCCAGCCCGGGAAGGTGCATCATGCGGGCCATCTCCGCCATGATCATGAAGCTCATTCTGAGGTCAGAGGGAAAGCTGTGCATGTTGTACTCGTCTTCCCTGAGGCGGCCTGTGATCTCCCCCAGAGCGGTCCTGGTGCTCTGCAAGGCCACGGAGCAGGGGCGGCACATCCTCAATCCGCCACCTCCTGGGTCTCCACAGTCACCAGAACAGGCTTTCCAATGGCCTCCTCCAGGAACTGGTTCGTATCTCCAAGTGAACCGGGCATTTTCAGGCAGAGATGAACTGTGCCCATCATGCCGAAGCTGGTCAGGAGAGTTCCTGCAAACTCCTTTTTCATGAGGTCGCCCCCATTAGAGCGGCCTTTTGCCAAGGCTTCGTAGACTCAGCGCTCAGGCTATTGACACCCACAATTTGGCACATCTCGCTCACCACATTTCTTTTGCAAAACATCCTGGTGAAACGCGATCTACAGGTGCAAACGTGTTCCTTTAACCCTGCTGTCACCAGCTAGCCCGGAAAGAGGCTGATGTTTTTGTCCCTGCCCTTGCGCCCATACGCTCGGGCAGGAACGCCTCTCGCTGCATGCCACCTGCACAAACCCACCTCACCGCATAATTGAACAGGTCACGACTATTTAAATATTGTAGCATTATGACAGATAAACTAGGCCTTAGTTTTGATCAAGTAGAAATTGCTAACAAGCATGAAGCATAACGATTAATCATATAGACATTTAACATCATAACTTGTCAATACGTAGCAAAACAGTTTTATATTTTGTTGCCCACGGCAAATAAGAATAAGTGATGCAAATTAGAGATACCTGTCTACAAGTGGAGGATGAAGGCAGGAGAGAATTAGATCTTCGCGACGAAAAAGTATGGGCTCCTTCGCCGCGAAGCTGCCAACGCCAGTGGTGAGATGGCGATGTGCCGACCTGCCTGAAATCTAGCGCCGAGACCTAGCATAGCAAGGGCTAACCTAGAAGCAAAGAGGCAAGTCTAATGACATATGTAAAGCAACAAGATAAAAGGCTTTGCGTTCCAGCCGGATGCACCGCTATAAGCTTTTTTGGCCTTTCTGGATTTTCTGTAACCCTAAAGCAGAAGGCTACGGATCATTCTAGCAGCAAGCTGCAGGGCATTACATCCAAAATTAAAATGGAAATAGTGACACGGAGAGCAGCCCTTGCTCTCCGAGGCCTGCTGCGAGTCTTTGGGAGGTTCGCAAAACCACAACCTGCACCGGAGTTGCAATCATGAATCTCGTCGCGAGCTGAGGTTTACAGACGTGAATCAGATTGTCGTTCCAACTATAAACGATTTTCGATCTGCGCAGGAGCTTTCTTCATCGGAGCCGGCTCAGTTCAAGAGAACCATTGCAGAGCTCGAGGCCAGGATAATGGAGCAGGATTCTCTTATTGCCCAGCAGAACGAAGGCTTCCTGAGCCTGTCCCAGAAGCTTCAACAGAAAAAAGAAGATTTCATCGCCATCAAAAAGATGTGCAGCAAAACGGACCAAGGGCTCGATAAAGCGCTGGAAGACCTCGAAAAGGAGAAGCTGAAAAAGGCCAACAAGAAAATGGAGGCCCTGATCGAGGAATTTCAGGATGGATTCTGGACACTCTTCTCAGAGCAGCGCCAGGGGCTGGATGAATGCCTGAAGGCCCTTGGGCAGCTCCCGGCCACACCTGAGACGAAGAGCCTCTACGCCCATGTCAAGAAGGAGTGGAAGGCCATCGAGGCAGCCAAAAAACGCAACATAATCACTCCCGTAAACGCGCTGCGCCAGTTGGCTGACCTGGAGCGGGTCGTTGTAACATTCATCCTGGGCAGGCCAAGACTAAGCCTGACCACTGTCGAGACCTGGCGGGCCGAGGTCCTCCTGGAGGCTTTTGTAACAGACTCTAAGCTGAAGAGTCTCTCGACTAACGATTCTATAATATTCATCTCCGCCAAGGAGGAGAAGAAGATCTATCGGGAGCAGGCCCTGAGGGCCATGCGCCGGGCCGCCTCGCTTTTCCCGGATAAGGTCAAATTTGAGAAGAAGGGCAAGGCTGCCAGGCTCATCAAAGTTGGAGAGGGTATTGGCACGAATTCGGCCATCCGATGCATAATGACAGTTTGTTACATAATTTGCCTTTGTAACAGTTTGTTACAATCCTTCGGCGAGCTGCCGGAGGGGGCAATTTGTACATTAGGGGGAATCTTCAGGGATACAGTGGCCTTTTGAGATAAATTAAGCTAGGAAGATAGCATGTAACAAGATGTTATGTTAGTTTACGGTGTATTTGTCTCGGGGGTTTAGGTCGGGGAGTATGAGGGGGCTGGAGAGAAACGGGGCCGTAACAAACTGTTACAATATTGATTCGCGAAATAATGGCCTCAATGGAAAATGTCTATCTGAAAAGATGAGCCGAAAGAAGGGACATTTTTGCCCCTTAAAATTCAGATCTTGATATTCATTTAAGCCAACTTTGTAAACAAGAGAGAATATAATTGAAAGAATTTATTAGAATAGCTTCATAGAAAAACATAGAATACGCTTAAATACGGAGGATGAAGAAACCATCGGGTATGGGTGTAGCGAAAGTAAAAGTTACGGCGTCTATCAAAGGAGACCTTGTCGATTGGATAGATAAAGAAGTGGACAAGAGTCGCTTTGCCAGCAGAACTCATGCTGTGGAATATGCCTTAACTAAGCTTAAAGAAGCAGACAATCTAGCGTTTTCAAACTAGCATTCAAACCTAGATCGAGCTTTAAGCATAACCCTGAAGAATACAGACGACAGTATAGAGAAATAGGAATAAAACTTAGATAAAATACATTTCAGTCCAAGGCTGGTACCCCTGGACCGAAAAACCCCTAAGAACGGAATTCAATTATGATAGAGATAGCTTTAGCTGGGATATATAGTTTTGCATCAGAACCGCCCAATCACAATCTACTAAAGGATTTTCTCAACAAAAATAAAATATTTTCTTATAAAGTCGTGAGTCTCGTAGAAAATATTAATTTGATTAAAATTATTCGTAATCAATAATAGCTAGAAAAAATTGGTTCCGGTCCAGGTGCTAGAACACCTGGACTGGGATACTCCGAGCAGGAGCGTTCGTGTATGGTAAATTTAGCTTTGGCTAGAATAAATAGCTTTGCATCAGAGCCTGATACAGGTTTTCCTCCAGGCAATGTAGCGTCGCATGAACACGTATTTTCAAGGTTTGCGGGGGCGGTCTGAATGGACTTCTTCCAAACAGACGAGATCCTCGAGATCCCTGTCTCCGAGCTCCAAGCCCTATTTAAGGACTTAATCGAAGTCTACGATACCTTGAACGAGGTCCTCAAAGATGCAGGAATCCTGCGAGGCCGTGAGCTGGCCGAGATTAATACCAAGGCTAGCAGCGCTGTTAAGGCTGAAAAATCGCCTATTGGAAAGCTCATTATTCTCAATGCCTACATCAAACAAGAGATCAAGCATATTCATAATGCCTTGAAGACGAGGCCCGCCTCTGCGCCCACTGAAGAGGGAAAAATCAGGCAAGCAATCACAAAGATTCAGCTAAGAGCCTCAGCTATTGTAGAACATGTAAAAACCATTGCCCAGGGAAAGAAGGAAGTCGCCTTCACCTCCTGCCAGGCCCGGGACTTCTTATCAGGCAGGGAAGGGAAACCGCCCAGCCGTCGCGACACTATCAGAGCTCTGAAGAGAGCGGAGAAGATCTGTCCGGCCTTGGCCTGTGACCGTACTCCCAATGATGGACGCCAGACCACCAGGTTAACTGCAACGGTTGAGGATTTAAAACAATCGGATATTATAAAAGTAGAACGTGACTGTTACACAAGGCAACGGTCGCGAATGGATGAACTTAAGATTGTCTTCTTTAAGGAGCCGGGAAGCTGCGTTTAAATTGAGGAAAAAAACGACCTAAAAAGTACACAAAATTTATTCTGCCAAGTAATAAAGAAGGTAGTACGCTAGCTTTAGTTTACGGTATAACAACGAATCAAGACAAAATCAATTATAATAGCAATTAAATATTATTCAATCGAGAAGATGAATGTCTTCGTCAGATCGTTGCCAAAAGGAACATGATACTGTTGAAAAATGTTTTATAGAACTTAAGATACTGATCAAAGATCATGAGGAGAAGTAAGGAACAGATCCTTGAGAAAATCCTGGTGATCTGTAAAGAGCCATCTGGAGTAACTAAGATAATCTATCAGTGCAATCTTAATTCTCATACTGTAAAGCTTCATCTTGAGTGTTTAACTGATGCAGGTCTATTGGGGATATACGTGGCCGATGAGGCCTGCCAGATCTCGTATAGAACAACACCAAAAGGAATGCAAGCCCTAGAGTATATCAATGCATTTAGGCCTCTTTTCATACCTGTCGCAAACTCTCAGGGTAAACTTATTATCCAGGAAGGTCTTTAACTTCTGCCCGGTCGGCATCAATTATCTGCTTGATGGTGCCCTCCGGCCAGAAATATCAAGGGTAGTAGGCCAATTGAATCATATAGAGTTGGCCATACTTAGCATTCCTCTTTTATGTAATTCGTCTTTTCCTTTTATGTAAAAATGGCCTACTGCTATCTTTTTCCGGCCAAACTACTTATGCTCAAAGGGCCCAATAGACTTACTATGGCAGGAGTTCTTGGGCGGTTAATGGGTCCTCAGAGGCAGAGGCGATTGGTGCAGCGTTCCAAAAAGGCTCCCTGGGTGAATCCCAAGGTTCTGGAGCTCCAGACGGCCATGGAGATCCTGGCCGAGGTCTTCGGCATGAGGATCTCGGAGGTGGAGGAGATGCTCCGGGAGCGCACAGAGGTAGGGGCTCAATCATGCAAAGGGGAAGTTGCGCTTTGGCCGGAGAGCTTCTGTCTGGTGGAATAGGGCTTCATCTCACACTTGCAGATCAAGGCGATCTCCTTCGCCTTCTCTGATTCGCGCCTTCCCATTTGCTTCATTTTTGTGCTTCATTATGCCGCTTAGGGTAGCTAGAGATGGAAACATGGAACTTATGGCTGAAATTCAGCATTCATCTCTCTAATGACGAGTGTCTATTGTAGGCAGATGATCCTCTTCACAGGTTCTTCCTGATCCTGATCACTCTGTAATTCAAAAGATGAATGCTGAAATTCAGCTAAAGATAAACGAAAAACATAAATAAGATATCATCAATTGTACTCTGAATTATGAAAGTCATAGGGGTAGCTATTCAAAAGGGAGGGGTAGGGAAAACCACCACGGCCATCAATCTATCTGCGGCTTTGGCCATTAAGGGCAAGCGCGTGCTCCTCGTGGACACGGACCCTCAGGCGCATGTGACGCTCAGTTTGGGATTCGATGTCTGGAACCAGTCTGCAACTATCTACGATGTCATGGTAAAGGGGAAGCCTATCAAGGACATAATTCGGCCCACTGAAACGCCTGGTTTGGATGTGGTGCCCAGCACCTACGACCTTGCAGGAGCAGAGATGGAGTTGGCCACGCGATTTGGCAGGGAGTATATTCTAAGAGATCATATCAGTCAACTTTCCGGATATGATTACGTTATAATCGACACGCCGCCCAGTCTGGGAGTTCTTGTAGCCAATGCGATTCTCGCCAGCTCCATGCTGATAATACCAATGCAAGTAGAGTTCCTTCCCATGACCGGCTATGCTCATCTCATCAAAACGCTCAATCTCATAGCCACACATCTGAAACATGATCCTGAGCAGCGCATATTGCTAACCATGTACGACGGCCGGACAAAGACCAGCGAAGATGTAGCCAAGGAGATTCGAGGGTACTTCAAGGAGAAGGTCTTCAAGACAATGATTCCCAGGAATATCGACCTCTCTCGAGCTCCAAGCCACGGAAAAACCATATTCCAATACGCTCCCGATTCTTCGGGCGCTTTAGCCTACTCTCTGCTTGCGGAGGAGGTCCTGAATGCTTGAGCGAAAATCATCTCTTGGAAGGGGTGCGGCATCGATCTTTTCTGGTGTTTCTCAGCAATCAGAAGACGAAAATCCAATCTCCGAAGAAAAGGAAAGAATTTCAGATTCTGATATTCAGAACAAGAATGATGAAGGCTTAATTGCGGAGATTCAGGAATCGTCTGCTGAGAAACAGAGTCTGAAAGATGTAACCAGTGCTGATGAATTTCATCATTCGCCTGTAGATGCACCTTTGGGCGAAAATCTACAAATTCATGCTGAATCTCAGCAATCCTCAGTCATAATTCCAAAGGCGAAGGATGAGGTTCAGGAGATCGACACGGCTGCTCTGGAGCAGGCTGTAAAAGAGGGAATGAAGTATCCCAAAGTCACCGTCTACTCTCCGCTCATCGCGTCATTCATGCGTTACAAGGAGATCACAATTCCCCGCTTCAAGTTGAGCCCCGAAGCAGAAGGCCGGCTGGAAAAGGTACTGAAGAGAGAAAATCCTGTCCTTTGGAAGGCCGCTGAAGAGGCAGTTCAGTGGAATAAGAGAAAAGAATCTCAGAGGCCGAGAGAAGAGGCCAATGCAGTTGATCCAGCATTTGTGGAACAGTCCATTGAAGAGGGAATGAAATATCCAAAGGTTACGATATACTCGCCAATCATCGCCGCCTTCATGAGGTATTCGGAGATTACTATCCCTCGTTTTAAGCTAAGCCCTGCGGTGGAAGGCCGTTTAGAGAAGGTCTTGAAGAGGGAGGATGCAGAGCTGTGGAAGGCCATTGAAGAGCGGATCTTGTGGAGGAAGCGGAAGAGGTAGCGAATGACTTCTGCCTTCTTGCTTTACAACTCTTCTGGTTTCTCCATTTTATATTTCTGGTTCTTCTGGCCAAAGCCCTCCCTTTATGGCATCATCACTTTAAATTCAGCAAAGATAACTATGTCTTCTGAAAGATGAAAAACTATTGACTAATAACGTTTTTCAGAATTAATGTTACTAAAAACTATTAGCTACAATAGTCATTTATCCTTCATAAGTAGTTATTCAGCTTATGAAAGAAGATTAACTATGTTCGTAACTCTACTATTTATTAATTCATAGCAATTAAAGATGATAGATGAAATGCAGCAGTAATAATTATGTTTGCTGAAAGATGAATAACTATAGACTAATCTCTGCTTTCGTAATAAATATAAATGGAAAAAATGATTAACTACAAATGATTTTCGATAATAGCTATTTATCTTAAATAATTAGTTATTCAGCTTATGAGAGAAGATTAACTATATTCGTAATTCGATTATCTATTTATGTATTCTGTATTCTGAAGGCTGATATTTTGAATTCTGAACTTCATCGATAACTCTAATATCTGAAAAATGGCGTTAAGAGCCGGGATACTCAGGAAGTCATCAAGTCCTTGACAATGGTGGAAAGTCACCGGATAGACCGCTAACAGCTCTCAGGTCCATGAGGCGGGCGGCCAGCATGGAACCTCTGGCCTGGTTTGAGCAGAAGGCGCGGAGTAAGGCGACTCTTTACATCATTAAGGAGGCTGATCCATAATGACAGCTTGTCACAAAGAATTTGATTGTGACATACTGTCACAATCGGCCCGAAGGTTCCGGTGAAGGGCACAAAATGTTCTCTGTTTCCCAGGTGGGATAAACAGGCCCGCAAACAGATCTGAAAAGATAAATTGCAGAGGCCGTATCATAATGACAATTTGTCACCTTTAGCTTGGGGTATTCATTTTCGGGGGTTCTAATAGGGGGTTTTTAAGGGGGTGGTGATCGAGGAGGATTGTGACATGATGTCACTGACGGGGGCTTCAGGATCTATTACCGGAAGTGCCTTCGGCATCACGCCCTCCGGGCTGGAATTATGAAAAGCCGGCAAGTATTCAGGGCCATTTTTGCAGGATCTGCCCAATTCCTGCCTGAGTATTTCCTTGCATCGTCTCATCTCCCGGCAGGGTCCAGGCCCGCCTGTCGCCTGCCGTCTGGGCAGATCAAGGCCGCGGCCCTCCGGGCGCCCGTGTAAGCCAAGGCACTTTGCAGGCTATCCAGGAGAGCATCGAGCCTTGCCAGGTGCGGCTCTTCCCAGGCCGAAGCTCCGGACACCTGAGCACCAAGACTGTTCTCCGGACCATAGACCGCCTGGCAGAAGAGGCCGGGATCCAGGAGGTTTCGCCCAGGCAGAAGCTCTCCAGAAGGAAGGTCACGCCCCACATCCTCAGGCACAGCCATGTAGTGAATGCGCTGATGGCCGGCGTGCCGGTGCCCATGATTCAAAAGCCGGGGTGGGGCACAAGAGGCTTTCTACGACAGAAATCTACGCCACCGTGGCGCCGGCACTGGTGAAGGAGGCGTATGATCTGCATGGATTCGGGCCGGTGAGTGCAGGGATCTAAAAGCGGCTCGATTCGAGGGGATGTGCGTATAACCTGCAAATCTTCCTGCCCATTTTCTCTTGCGCGATATTTAATTACCGGCATCATTGAAATCAGGAAAGCGCTGTACAATCCATCGCACAACATCAGACCTTGCGAGGTCAAAAGCATATTTATAAAAAATCTTCGGACTCGAAAGTGGTTCTATAGGTTGCACAAGTAAGTACATACAACCTACAAATCAATCTATTATTCTGAGCTCCGCGCTCCCAATGTAAGAAATGAAATGGTGGGTGAAGAGGGCATCTTTGCCCTCCTCGATGAAGATCCAATTGGCCAGAGTCAGATTCGCTCAGGTCGGGACTCTGAAGTTGATTTCGGGTGTGGAATTTTCGAGCTTCAGGACTGAATATCTATCCGAGAACTCACCCTTCATCTGCTCAATAGTTCCCTCCCAGCCGTTGAGGATGAACTCGGCCTCGGCTATTCCTCTGACCTTTTCATCAGGATACCAGAGAGTGTTCAGGGTAAGGGTGTCGCCCTCCAGCTTGGCCACGCGGTAGGCCAGGGGATAGGTGCAGGTTCCAGGGCAGGAGATGTCGTAAATTCCATTCTCTTCGGCGATATCGGTGGTATGCAGGTGACCGGTGAATATGATCTGGGCTCCGTGCTTCTTCATGATCTCTTTGACCTCGTCCCTGTTATCGATATACCAGTTGCTGTCGTTTTTGCCGGTATGGTTGATCAGGGCATGGTGAGCCATAATGATGACAGTCTTATCCCCGGTCTGATTCAGATCTTCATCCAGCCATGAAATCTGCTCCTCGGACAGCCCGCCAGCCCAAGTGTCGGCCAGCCTGGAATCTGAGGCAGAGTCGAGAGAAACCAGATGAACGCCAGGGGTCGGATCAAGGCTGTAGTAGGAGCGGTTTTCTGTATAGCCGTGGCCCTTGAAGGTCTCCACAAAGTCCTCGATGCCCAATTCGTTCTCGATATAGGTCTTGTTTACATCGTGATTGCCGGGCAAAACATAGTAGGGCACATTCAACTTGTCCAGCATATCCTTAGCCCTAACGTGATTTAACGGCTCGGAGTCTTTGGTGATATCCCCCAGAACCATGACGAAGTCAACATCGCTGTTGGAGTTGATCTCTTCCACCATCCACCTTAGTATATCTTGATTGTAGTGGAACATCTTGTTGGTGTTGGAGGGCTCGCTGCTGCCCATGTGGGGGTCGCTGATGATGGCAAAGACGACCTCGTTCTCTTCTGTCATATTGACTATATCCTTATTATCTTGAGCCAGAGCGCTGCAGGATAAGATCAGGCCTAGCACCAGCAATAACGCAAGGGTAACGCGCATAGTTTCCTTCCTCCTGATTGGGTTTACAGGGCTAAAGGGATAGCACGAAAATATAGAGTTTGGCGAAATAGAAAATATAGGATTATATTTTATAACTTTGGTATATAGTCATCCGCCTAATTCATTTCTTTCAGAAAAGTTCTATGGCATTTTTCTTAAATACTTTAAAAATGCCATAGAACTATTTCAGAAGAACCGAGCAGCGCGCCCATAAAATACTGATGAGATAAATGGAGTTGCGGGCCTGGCCAGTCCTCAAGCCCCATCGCTCCGACTTAAATTGCCTCTCTCCTCCTAATGGCTGGCGTTCTGGAATGAATGAAGGACGAGTCAGGCTATAAGTCTTTCTTTGAGAAAGCTGAGCATGAATGAAACCGGATGCTGTAGGATCTCATGTAAGATGAATAAGAAGGAGGGAGGAGAAAGTCAATTGGATGTAGGAGGGAAAAATGGCCATCGACTTTCGCCAATATACTATACGTCAATTGCCGAGATAAAAGGCTTTCGCTTCAAGTTAGAAAAGATCGTCTCCACCAAGAAGAAATAACCAAAGAGAATGAGATATCAAGTCCCAGGCAGGCCAGCGCCGATCCACAGCGCCCTTTTAGAAGGAGCCAATCACCGCGAAGTGATGGCCTGACCCTGCCCGAAGCTCGACTTTAAACCGGGCTCGAAGGCGATACCTAGCGCCGGAATCTCACACAGCGTCCGAATTACCGGAACCCGTCGCACCGCCAGATGCGGGGCCTTTTTGTCCGTGCCTCAGCTTTTGTGCCACGTCTCGGGCCTAATCGAGGATTTCGGATCGAAGGGTACAGCGATTTGCGGCGTCAGTTACAACAGCTTACCCATGCAGCAAGCTCTGAGCTATTATATTAAAAAATTTAAGTATAAATATTATAGATATAAATATAATCATTACAAATCCCAAGGCATTAAATGGCTCCTGATCGATATCAAGAAAGCTCAGCAATCTCTCGCCTTTGTAACCTAGTGTGGAAATGATTCTTACGAGAATTGTAGATGTCAAGAACATGTAGAACCATATTGATGTGAAATATGAGGCATAGAAGAATATTCCTAGAGAAAAATCCGTCCTACCGAAGGCCTTAAAGTCGATCGTCGAAATAATAATGCTAAGAAATTCAGTACGGAAACTAGAGACAAAATCTTGTATATTGCCTCCTTGATAAAAAAATAAAAGGGCGAGTAAAATAAAAATTCCTAACAGACTTATTAACCCTGTTAAAATAACATCAACTATTAATAATATTAATAATTTTTTTATAGTAACTCCGACTGCTTTGCTAAGTATCCATCTGGTTTCAAAAAGCGAAATATAGTCTGGAATTAGATTGGCTATTAATCCCAAAGAAAAATAGGTTGTGCCCAATGCTGAATAAGATATGATTAAGTCAGTAAGCTCCTTGAAAGAAGTCCATTCAAGGTGTATCAAGGAATTATTATTAAGGTAAGCAATAAGTACTAACATAATAAATAGCGTGGATGCTATAAAAGATCTTTTGAGACATTTCCAACTCAGAGTTTTATCTCCGAAAACGCTTTTGAAAGTTTCTAAGAAATATATCGGAGTATCTAAAATATTTTCCTCATATCGTTTAATAGCACTAGTCTTTAGCCAATTTGAAGTTCTCTTTCTTAAATCACTGTTAACGCTGCTCTCTATCGCATTGAAAAGTGCCCAAATCCCACCAACTAATGTGGCCCAATCCACTATATCGTCTATGCTGTTTCCAATTGCTAATGATGCGGTCAGCATAAGCAACGACACTAAGATTAGGTTGTCTCTCACATCTCCCTCCGATTTAACATACTATGATTCTTTTCGATGAAAAAGTTTTTGAAATATCTGAAGTGAAGGCAATTCTGGGGTATAGGGAAAAGTGCGCAAGAAATCGAAGCCGAGCGATGCCGTCATGACTGGCATACTTGTTATCAAGTTTAAAATGGGCCAAATCAACGTCGAGGACCTGGAGCGGATGGCGGCTGATGCCACCAGGGCGGAGAGATGCTCGGCAGCGAAAAAGGTGCTGGAGGCGGTGCGGAACTCGCCGGATCTTCCCCGCCAGCAGCCTGCCCTCCCGATCTCAGATTTTCTGCTTCAAAAACGCTAAAAAAAGCGAGGCTTCAAACCTCATCCAGCGTCTCGACACCCACTTTCTTGACCACGGGCTTCCAGATCTTGTCCTTCATCCATGCCGGCGCGCCCTTGGGCTTGTCCACCTGCACCCTCTAGTCTGTGAATACGTGCAGCTTCTTTGTGCCCCGCTCGCGGAGTTTGATGTCCGTGTGGCCCCGGTTGGCCGCCTTCGATTCGGGCCGGTGGGTTCTGGCAAACAACCCATTCTAGAGTGCTATAGCTTTCGTGCGTTCTTCATCATTTGATTACTGATTGCCTGCTGAAGCAATTTTGAGACATCGATTTCAGGATGATCTTTGAGCCAATTGCGCTGCTCTGTGGGAATGGTTAAGGTAATCTTTGCGAGTTTGGGAGAGGACATTGGCACCCAATAACACATATTAGGCAAAATATTTTTCGGCACCCTATTCAGAGGCTATCAGACTCAGCCTGCTTCGCCAGCTCCGTAAACAACAGAAGAAGAACTGTTAAAGTTCTTCTAGGTTTTCCACACCCACCTTCTTGACCACGGGCTTCCAGATCTTGTCAGGCATCCAGGCCGGCGCGCCCTTGGGCTTGTCCACCTGCACCCTCTCGCCTGTGAATACGTGCAGCTTCTTCGTGCCTCGCTCGCGGAGTTTAATGTCCGTGTGGCCCCGGTTGGCCGCCTTCAGAGCCGCCTGGCGGGGCGCTTTGCCCGTGAAAACTCCTATCTCATTGCCTTTCTCGTCCCGCAGGGCGAAGTTTCTCATCTCTTTCTCGGCCATAATATTTCCCTCCGTAAAAAGCTCAGATCGTCATTGCACACTGAAATGATATCAACCTTGTTTTCCCTGTAGCAGCGCCTGAGCATCTGCATGCATGCTGGCGAGCTTCTTGGTGATCGGGTGCTGCGGGCCGTATTCCTGCTCCGCCAGCCCCTTGATCCGCCAGATCTCGGATAGAAGCTTGCCGATCTCCTTCGTTACGTACTTGCGATTTTGCTCAGTCATGATGCCCCCAGCTCTGCCATTAGCCTGCTTCAGATGGGCTTAATTTCTGATACAGCCTCTCTCGATACTCATTCGCCAGCTGTGAAATCCTGTCCGCAATGGGCACCTTCATACTGAATTCCTCTTCCTGCCTGCCTATGCCCTCTTCGATATAGGTTATCCAGATCTTTTGCTCCAGCTCGCCAGACTTGCGGTACTGCCTTTCTATCTCCTCATAAACGGCATCGAAATCGAGGCCCCCTCCCATCAGAGCGGCGCAATCGTCGGCATCACCTTCCCGATTGGCAATCAGCTTCATGACGAGGATGTCTTCTCGCGAGGCGTCCCTCACCACCAGATCTCCAAAGGTCCTGAACACGGTGGCCCGCTGCCACATGGGCTCACTCAATTCGAAGTCGTAAGAGATCCTGCCGGCGAAGACGTCCAGATTTCGCATACCCTTCACAGCCAGCCTGTTGACACCCAATCGAGCATGTCTCTTCTCCGGGCCAACCAGTTCGAAACCCAGTCTCCTGGCGGAAAGGAGAAGGGTCTCCTTGTCTAACTCATTTCTGCAGACCACATCGATGTCCTTGGTGGAGTCCTTAAGTCCCTGCTCCAGCAGCACGGCTCCGCCTATGAGCAGGACCTGAACCTTTCGATCAAGAACCTGGCCGAGCTGCTCGAAGAGTTCATTGACCTCCTCTCTCCGGGTTATCTTGTCATAGCTCGATGCCATACATCTCCGTCCTATCCTCGATATCTTCCATCGAAGGATAGCCTTTGACCTTTTCTCCCTGCAAAACCGCCATTATATCCTTCACCATTGGGTGCAGGACGCTTTGCAATTTATCCCTGTTCCTCAAATAGAACAATATACAAAAGAGCCTTTGAGAGCGGCCTTCTGCCGAGTCCAAGGAGTGGATGAAAACATCCTCAATAGATAGCTCTCTCTTGGGCAATGTGTAGTAATTGTCCCGCAGGCCCAGCTCAATCCCGTAGTCTATGTAGGCACTGAAGGATGTGGGGGTGGCATCCTGCACTCGCAGGCTTTTGAAGAGCACGCTGTCTTTGTAGATCTTTATGAGCAGGGCGTCTCTGGGAACAAGGCGAGACTTGTCGTACTCCTGCAGGGCAGAGACAAAGTCCTTAAGAGCGCCCCAGTAGACATAGTTGAAAGAGTATAACGAGTGTTTTCCCTTCTTGATGGTAACAACCACGCCCATGCGGGCCAGGTCGTGCAGATAGTAGTATACGGTCTTGAGAGGAATGCCGGTTTCTTCATGAAGCTCTTTCGCGCTCTTAGTGCTCCGGTCCAGCCGGGAGAGGAGCTCTATCCGTCTGTCAGCGAGAAGAAGCAGGAAGGGAGAGGCCCGGTGGGCATAATAGAGCCTCTTGAAGCTATCTGCTGGAGGGGCCCTGGCCAGGACTATCTTCGAATCCTCCCGGTATACCAGTCCTTTATCCCTGAGATTGGTGATTATTCGAGACACTGACCCGCGCCGCAGGCCAAGGTGGGCGTTGATATCCAGAGGACGGAGAACGCTCTCTGAGCTGGTTATCAGGAGCAGAGCTTTGATCTCGTTTCGGTTCAAACGCATTCAGTCTAATCTTACGTGGATAGTATATATACATTTCACTTTCTATTAGAAAATACGAGCGAAATTGTCCACAAAAACACCCACCGACGAGGCGCAGGAACGCCTTATCTTATGTGCCATAGTTACCTTGATCTTCCAGAAAGTACACATAAGACAGCATGAACTCCGAGGGCCTCAAAAGGAGGCTGGAAGCGCTCCGGGAACAGAGGACCGGGATAGATCGCGCTATTGAGCAACTCGAAGCCCAGATTGTGGCCCAGGAGCGGGCCGAGAAGAAGGGGGCCGAGGTTCTGGAGGTGGAGCCTGCCAGAGGCGGGGGCTCCTATGTGCTGCAGAAGGTGAAATGCGGCAAGCCCTCCTGCCGCTGCGCCAGACCCGGCGGAGAGCTGCACGGGCCGTACTGGTATCTGTTCACCAAGAAGGATGGCAAGACCAAGAGCAAATATGTAGGGAAGAACCGGGCTGCGAGGGTGTGAGGGGGCCGTCTTATGTGCCATTGCTTTTATGAGTCCCTCAAGCCAGGCACATAAGAAAGATGACACATCGCTCGGAATCGAGCGAACATCCGGTCCCGGTTGCGAGAGAGCCGGAAGCCTGAGCGCGGGCGGATGGGCCGGGCATCGAAGCGAATTTCCGATGCCCAAAGCGAGATAAAGAAGCAACATTCATAGGACAATTCAGATGGACCACGTCTCAATCCTTCACCTCATCGCCGAACTGCGCCGCCGCCACGGGGAGCTCGAGGGCGTGGAAGCCAAGGCCGCCCACACAGGCACCCCTGCCGACCTCTTCAAGCCCCTTTCCGCCTTCGCCAACCGCGTAGGAGGCGGCATACTGCTCTTCGGCCTGGACGAAGACGCCGGCTTCAAGGTCGTGGGCGTAGGCAATCCCCGCAAGCTGCAAGAAGACCTCAGCGGCCTGGCCGCCCAGATGGAGCCGCCTCTTCGCCCCAGCTTCTCTGTGGAGGAGGTCGAGGGTGGGACTATTGTAGCCGTAGAAGTCCCGGAGGTCGCCTATGATCAGAAGCCCTGCTACCACCGCCCACACCGTCTCCAGGAAGGATCCTTCATTCGAGTGGGAAACTCCACGCGCCGGATGAGCGACTACGAGATCTACAGCTTCATGAGCTCCCGCACCCAGCCTATGTTCGACGAGGAGCCGATCCTCAGAGCCACTCTGCCGGACCTGGACAGAGCGAAGCTGGAGGAATATCTGGCGAGGAGAAAGGAAGCTCGTCCCAATGCACCTTACTGGAATCTGTCCTTTGAGCAAATTCTAAAGCAGCTACAGATCGTCGCTGAAGTCGATGGTGTCCTGCATCCCACACTTGCCGGGTTGCTGATGTTCGGCGCGTATCCCCAGATCTTTGAGCTCCAGCTCTTCATAGTCTATCTGCAATTTTACGGCACAACGACGACAGAAGAGGCCCCATCAGGAGAGCGTTTCCTGGATAACCGCAAATTTGAGGGCACGATAAAGGAGATGATTGACGATGCTGTGGCCTACGTGATGGCCAGCATGCGCAAGGGCAGCCTTATCCGAGGCGTTACCAGGCAGGACATTTATGAGTACCCGGAGGTTGCCCTGCGGGAGGCCATAGTCAATGCTGTAGCCCACCGGGACTACAGCCAATTCGTGCGCGGTAGCCATATTCAGGTGCGTATGTTTGCCGATCGCCTGGAGGTTGAGAACCCAGGTGGCCTCTATGGCAGAGTTACCATCGATAAATTGCAGGAAGGCCAGTCCACCAGGAACCGGCTGCTTATGCATCTGATGGAAGACATCCATTTGGTAGAGAACAGGGGCAGCGGAATAGATGCCATGTTGGATGCCATGCAGAATAGGGGGCTTCCGGCTCCGGTCTTCGAGGACAAGAGAACGGCGTTTCTGGTGAAATTTTACCAGGTGAAGCCTGCAGAGTTATCAGAGGAAGAGCAGAGAATCATAGCCTACGTAAAGGAGCACGGCTCCATAAGGAGGAGTGAGGCCCAGAAGCTGCTTGAGGTCAGCGATAGAAGGGCAAGGTATGTGCTTGAGACTATGGTGAAGGCAAAGCTCCTGCGCCAAGACGGGCGGCAGAAGGCCGCACGCTATCTTTTGCTCTGATATGGACAATTTATGGACAGGGAATTATTGTCCATATTTGTCGGTATTTCAGAATTCAAGTACGGGTTTGTTGCGTATCATTGTCTTATGTGCCATAGTTACCTTGATCTTCCAAAAAGTACACATAAGACAGCATGAACTCCGAGGGCCTCAAAAGGAGGCTGGAAGCGCTCCGGGATCAGAGGGCCGGGATAGATCGCGCTACTCTGCAGCTCGAAGCCCAGATTGGGAATCAGGAGCGGGCCGAGAAGAGGGGAGCTGAGGTTCTGGAGGTGGAGCCTGCCAGAGGCGGAGGCTCCTACGTGCTACAGAGGGTGAAATGCGGCAAGCACTCCTGCCGCTGCGCCATGCCCGGCGGGGAGCTGCACGGGCCGTACTGGTATCTGTTCACAAAGAAAGATGGCAAGACCAGGAGCAAGTACGTGGACAAGAACCGGCCTGCAGTGGCATGAGGGGGATTATCTTATGTGCTTCCAGCTTATGTGTCCTTCGATCTGGGCACATAAGATGATTAGCCACTCTATGCAGGGAAGTTGTGAGATAGTTTGAGGTTAATGATACAATCGTGGAGGATTTTATGAGATTGTCGGCTTTCGCAGCATGACAAGATCTTCATCCAACCCATGGCGGAAAATGTCGAGTCTGGATGACGCAGCCACGAGGTTTTCCGCATGGATTGGTTTGATCCGGAATGGGAAGAAACTCGGGCTATCAAGTAAGTCTCTCAACGGGGCCGATCCATTGACCCGAGCATGAAGAGCAGTCTCGGTCAGCCAGGAGACCAGTTGGGGATCGTCAATGTATAATGTCGTTCCGATTGTGTAGATACCCTTTGACTCGGTCTCCTGAAGCACGCCCCAGTCCAGGTACGAACGTAACACTCGACGGGCTGAGCGGGAAACAGTCTCCCGCTCGCCGTATTGCTCACGGACCCGGCGCTGCACATGAGCAGCGGCTGCAGAATCCTGAAGTCTCAAGAGCCGACCCACTTGTAAAGCCACACTCGACCAGAACGGATAAACGGCCATCACCATGCCCCAATGGATGATCAGATGATCGGATCGGGGAGTACGCTTTAGGTGTTCAAGCCCTTCGTCACGCAGCGCCTCAAGTTCTTTCGGAACCGTAAGCCACGTCTTCAGGAGAATCGTGATGATCTTTTCACGATTGCCGCGCTTGGCTTGGCCGCCCACGGAGACCTTGTCCTTTAGAAGCTCCTGCAGGGCATCTTTAATCACAGCCTCGTCGTTTCCCGCCATGACCAGATTGGCTGTTTGTTCAAACCATTCCAGGCGCACCCGCTGACTGAATCCGATCTGGTCTGTTCGTCTGGTCATTGGCCCCTCCTCTCGATCTGAACAAGAGGTACAATGAGTTCTTCGACAGAAATGCCGCCATGGCTCACAGTACGCTGTTTCTCCTGGACGAATGCCTGTCGAGCAGGAGCCAGAAGTGCTAGGTAGTCATCCGGGAGACCAATGGGGCCCCATTCCAGCGCAGACGGAAAGCGTTCCTTCACCTTGCCACGTAGAACTAGGTCGGGATAGACACGCACTCGTTCACCACGAATGTCCGCCACTGCCCCCTCCGCAGGACGGCCACAGCCTTCTGCCTCGATGTTGCCATGGTCTGAAGTCAGATAGACCCGAAAGCCCTTATCCAGAAGTAGATTGAGGAGGGTGTTTAGGTATGGCTGTTTGGCCCACTGGCCGACCTGGTTGTGCATCCCGGCGGTGCCCATTTCCATTCCATGCATGATTTTGTCGACCTTGTCCACGACCAGTCCTGCAATCCTTGCCTTAGGATGAGATAGTGCTTCTGAAACGGATTCCAGGCTGCCATCGCCTAGACCCTTGATGTACACAACCTCGTTTGGCTTGAAACCTTGGTCCGCCCAGAACTGCACCCAGAGCGCCCGTTCCTTGTCCGTGGTCTGGATGCTGTTCGGGAAAAAGATGGGAGCTTTGCCGGCGAAGGCGGCCTGGCGCGAAACGGATGTGAGGGACGGAATCCAGGCGAAGACTGCCTGCTCCCGGAAACGGAAGCTGGGATTCCACGAGGCGAGGGAGGTACGAACCACCAGCCATTGATCCATGGCGAGACCATCCACCACGATCAACGCGATCTTCGCATGACGGTCGTCCTCTAGCTGACGGGCAAGAAACCGCGGGAGGTGATGCAGCATCACTGGAGGCATCGGCGGCAGGTTGACCAGCCCGGCGTAACGATTGATGAGCCAAGCGGTAAAACTAGCATCTACCTGTGACTGCAAGCTCCTGACACGCTCGTTAACTTCCCCGACGCCACTATCGGTCTGCTCATTGATGAGCAGAACCAGCTCCGCCCATCCACGAGCAAAATGCAGCCACTCCGTGTACTTTGCATCATCGACCGGAATGGATGCTTGCAGACTCTCCATGAGCTTGTCCAGGCGACGGGATCTGTCCTCGACTGGAGCGGTTCGAATGCCTATGCCTACCCAGGTCTTGGACAATGCTTCTGCATGATCGTGGGGTACGGAATGCAGCAGTCCCTCGACGAAAAGGTTGTCGATGTAGACGCGGATATCATCGTGATCGAAGGGCAGATCAACAGGTCCCTCAATGGTCAAACTGTAGGGCATCTTGCCTTCACCAATCCCGGACTTCTCTTTGGTGGCTTCACGGTCGAGGAAGATTGGCCACCTCTCTTGGAGGAATGTGAAGAATGCCTCTCGATCCGTAACCAGTGTATCGAGCGGCCAGTCATCGAATTGAGCGCTCTGGTGCAGGAGTTGAATGAACCGCTCGTCCAGCACCTTCGGGATGCTCTGGCCGCGGTAGTGGCGGCGCAGCAACACCCGCAGGAGATCCGATGGCTGTTTGATCAGCTCGGGTGCGATTTCGAAGACGTGTCGGAGGATGAACTCCTTGGTGGCGTTATCGCCCAACCGGCCCGGAGCATGCCTTTTTTGAGCCTCATACAAGGCATCGAGGTCCCCGCGATCAAGGGCGGATATGATCGGATAGCTGAGGTTCGGGAAGATGTCTCCCAGATTGAACGATAGCTTGCGGCCTGCCAGAAGCAGATCATGGGGCAATCCACCGAGGTCGCTGGCTTGGGAGCGCAATACGACACATTGGTCAGTATGCTCGCCCCGGTCCCAGCGGGATCGGAACTTCGATTCATAAGCGTAGCGGAATGCGATGTGGTCTTCGAACGGCATCAGCTCGAAGCCCCGTTCACGGACACCTTCGAGAATCCCTTCTTCGAGCAAAAGCCCATCGGGATCGGCCACCAAAGTGAGGGGAGCGACATTCGGGGTGAACTCCTTCAGGATTTGATCACGCCAGCTACTCATGACCACCGCCATCGGTTGTCAGGAGGCCGGAAACCTCTCCGTGCCCCCAGGCCACAAACCGCTGAAACCGCGGCAGGGTGATTTGCCACGACCGGAGGCGTTTGAACCATTCTGGCGAGAACCGGTCATGCGCATGCATAAGCAATCTCTCCTTGGATTGTCATCATGCATCCCCCGATCGGGTGAGCGCCTGGTCGTACCACATGAGGAGTTTCGGGTCTTCCTGGAGTATGTCCTCGGGAATCTTGCGGGCCACGGAGATGATAGTGGCGTAGTCACGCTCCTGCCACGCATTCTTGAAACCGGCTCGCATCGCCTCGAGGCGGAAGACCTTCAGGCGTTTCTGCGTAGATGTCCTGTATTCATCGAACTCCTTAAGCAGCGACCTCTCCCGCAGCTTCTCCAGGTCTCTCGCCTGGTTGGGGTCAGGGACGTACCAGCGGTCCTTGCCTTTAGCCCGCAGCCGTTCATCATCCTTGGGCAAGTTGCGCAGCTCTTTGAAATTGGTTGATAGATAGCTGTGGATGCGGCTTGGTACTTCCCCCCTGCCATCGTAGCGCAGGAAGCTCTTGCCAAGCAGTTCTGATAACTCCAGCATCATCTCATGCTTCTGCCATCCTCCAATCTCCTTGAGGAACTGCGGATGAAGTTCCTGGAAGGTCTGAGGCTTCTTTATGAGCTGCTGTTTGAGCCACAGGATGGCCGAGGCCTCATCTGTGACGAAGAGCTTAAGCTGCAGAACTTCGCGAGCTGTCATGCGCTTTTTGTCGTACTCTGCCACCTGTTCAGGGAGGAAGTACATATCATCCCGCTCTGAGAACCTTTGGACGAGCCCTTCGTAAAACTCCGCAGCGGACAGCGGAACTGTGACGCTACGCTGGACATGGAAGGCTACCATACGATCGAAAAGCAAATAGCTCATCCGTTCGGCGATGGGTTCCGCCTGGCCATCCTTTGACACGAAGACGGGGAGGTGCCTTAAATGAGTGCGAACGAAATCCCATGCGCCACCCTCTGTACCGGCAGTGAACTTGAAGCGGTCCTCGAGGCCGCCGTTGGGCTTATAAGCAGAGATGATTAGATCAGCCTTGACCAAATTTTGCTGGGATTGCTTATAGGTCTCTGCTTGCTTATCCAAGGTTCGCACGTCTGCGACAACGAAACCAGCCATCACCAAGGATTCCTGAATCGCATTCCACACAGCGTTACTAGAATTGTGAAACTCCACCGTCATCCATCGACCTGGCTTCAATACTCTGTATCCTTCCTCAAAACAGCGTCGCATTAGGGAAGCGTATTCAAATAATTCCCGATTTCGTCCTCGATCCATAACAGCCTCGGGGTTACGATCTGTCTTTACGCCAAGCCAAGCCTCCCATACTGAATTCAATTCGGAGTAGTGCAGATTGCGACCAAAGGGCGGATCGACAAAGATGTAGTCGATGGAATTTGCTGGTAATAGGAGCAGGTCGGTGGATGATTGAGTGCCTATAATGCTTGAAAGCGCTGCGCGTCCGGCCTTAGCTCGAACGAAGCGTTTTATTTTGTTTCGATAAGCGTCGAAAGGATTTGCTTCGCTTACTAAAGAGCCAACATAGAATGTTCCACTCATCGGGTTATACGGAAAAGATACTCGGCGGAATCGATTCATGACACTTAGGTTTACAAGCTGACTTGTAAATAGAATAGTGAGCAGATCGCGGATGTGGCTTGTCTCCTCAATGCGTATTGCGATGCGACCAAGAACGTGGAGAGTTCTGGCGAAGTAAAAATGATGTACATGAGTGATGCCAATATTGTCGTAGGCATCCTTTAGACGCCTTTCTCCATATGGCAATTCCGATACAGGAATCTCTGGCGGAAGTGCTACAGCATGGACGCGATCAAGAAGAGAGATATCATCATCATCAGGCCACTTTTCGTATCGCTTTCCCTTCCATGTGTAGTTGATAAGGACTAACTCCCTCTTGACCCTCTTGATCTGCCTGCCTAGCAGTGGATCGTAAATGGTTTCCATAACTCGATTCAATTCCCGCTTCGTCACGGAACTTGAGCAATTTGGGCATTGGATATTGCGAGGAGCCTTTCCATCAGAGAAGTCAATGGCGACAGAGATTGGAAACTCACAGGAGCAGTGAGGGCAAATGAAACGCTCCGACCATACAAAAAAATTTACTCGCCCTTGTATATCCGACTGTGAGTTTGATGTATTCACCCATGCAGTCGACCTGTCCAACATCGGCCAGCCTGTATGAGATGTTCTAAACATCCAACCAAGTTCATCCTCTGTCTTCTTGATCAACATAGCCGCTGAGTTCTCGAATTCCTCCAAATGGGAGTCTCTGACATAATTCTGAGCAATGAAAGTCGCAATTGGCGAAAGATCACATAGAACGCATCTACGGTGTCCAGAAACTGCGGTCGGCATTTCGGTTGCGATATCCGAATACGACGTTGCGAGATGTGCGCATTCTTGTGCAGCGAGGCCCGTCATTCCCGTGCCACAGAAAAAATCGAGAACTATATCACCTGGTTCGGTGTAGTTCAAGATGTACCGCATGATAGCCTTATGCGGCACCTTGGTATGGTAGGTGTGGGCATTGTAGATCGGGTCGTTCTTGCCTTCGCTCACATCCGCGGCAAATGGCTCACGTCCGTAGGGTTTTGTCGGGTCGTAGGGCTTTCCATAGAGCTTGATGAAGTCGCCAATAAAAGGATTCGGGCAGACTGTATAATACGGCGGGTCAGAGAGCGCCAGGATGTCATCGTCAGAGCCGATGGGAAAACCCTCTATCTTGCGGAACTCAGGTTCTTTCAGCTTCTCTCGCAAAATGCCAAGGAAATGCTCTCGACGGGCGTTGTCATCCGGGAAGCTTATGCCCAGGCATTCTACCGGTCCTTGAGGTTTTGCCGTCCCCAATTGGAGTTGGCAGTCGCCTCCGATGCTATTATGCTTCTTCATGCTTTTCCTCATTCTTAGCGACCTTGAGAGTGACCAACCTTCTGCCACCGAACGAACTTGTGCACTGTACAAGTCGGACGGTAGACGGAAATATGTCTGTCCTGCCAGGAAAGGCTGTTCATGATCTACCTCTGCCTTCTGCATTGACTTTCCATAAAGAGAGAAGGCCAAGCCCAGCCTCCGTGATTACATATGCCTGGTCCGGGTGATTGGGCTCATCGGGATGTGTCATTCGCACCAGATTGGCCTTAATCAATGGCTCCAAATGCGTTCGGCGGAAAAAGGTGCGATGAGATACGCCGAGTGTCTTCATGAGGTCGACCTGGGTTCGTGGCACCTCGCAAAGCGCCAGAATCTTTCGTTGCGGTTCAGTAAACTTGGTCAGTTTTGGAGTGACCAAGCTAACCGCCGCCACCCCGCTAGGTTGGTCAGTGACCAAGTCTCTTGCAATGGGAGGTACTTGGTCACCTTGAGCGAAGCGCTCCTGAAGATGAGGCGCCAGCTCCCAGCTCACTCTTGGCTTCACAACTGCAAGAAGCGTTTGGGTGACCAAGTGATCTAATACTTGTTCGGCCTCTCCGGAGCCGCGTCCAATCACTGCCTTTGCATCTGTGACGCCGACTATACCTGCACGACAGGCATACGCAATTACCACTGCTTCTTGCTCGGTGAGCCTTACGCCCAACTGGGCTTGGAATAATCGTTGTTCGTCGGTCAACAATGTCTCCTTAAGCAACGTGATTTCGAAGGTCTTTTCCCCCTTGTCGTTAACGATGCTTGGAGGGACGAATCCCAACTGCCGCCAATTACCGAAAATAGAACGAACACCCGTGCCAGCCTGGTCGCTCAGACCGATGCGTCTAAAAGCCGCAACAATAGCAGGATTGCGGACTTCTTTCTCGGTCGGGTCCAAGAGTTGATCCATGGTGACGAAAGCATCTCCAGGATTCCAAAAAACGGTACGGTCCAAGAATATCTTGATGACCGGCTTTCTTGTTTGGTCGCCAAAATCCTGATGGATAAGCAAGTTAATGGTAGCCTCACGGAAGGATATGTAGTCTGGCGGATCGTCATGGCGGCGCAAGGTGGCAACATCAACTGAGAAAGGCCTTTCAGCAAGACGAAAGTACCTCTCGACGAGCAACTGCCAGGCATGGATAATGTTATCCTCCACAACAACCCGGTCACTCCACCGGTGTTCCGGTGACCAATCGTCGAATCGCGCATCGATGCGCTGGTAGTCAACGATGCCACGCGGCAACAAATAGCGTAACAGCCTTGACTTGCCGAAGAGCAACAAAGCTGCTCGCGTTGGTCGAAGTGCATTGTCCGATTCGACGACGAAACCCCATTCGTGAAGGAATTCAACATCATTCAGGTCGGCATGGCGGTTGGCTTGCTTTTCTTGGAGCACACTGCGATACCATGCGACCGACGCCGGGTCGAAAAAATCCTCGCCATCCAAATCGGACAAGATCTCGCTATCATATGTGACATCCGTCGCATCTCGCAGGAAGCGTTCAATTTCGGGCCAAGTACATCGCTCATCGCCTCCCCCTCGCCTGATGTAAGATTTCCTGATGTCCCCGTTAAGGTAAATCGGTTTGTCCTTACGACGTGCTTCGGGCACATAGAAGACTAACAAAGTTTTTCCTTCATGCTCCACTCTGCTTTCCTGAACCGAAACCATGCGATTGAGCTTCTCAACGGCGCGCAAGCAACTCAGGAAATCATTCAGAACCTTGTCGACTTCGACTACCCCGACGATTTCAAACGATCTCCTGTTGTCCTCGACACCGAAGACGAGATAGCCACCTGTTGTGTTGGCAAAGGCAGAGACGCTCTCATATGCGGCATCAGGTACGCTATGCTGGGCCTTCTTAACCTCGAAATCATTCCATTCGTACTTGCTGAGCCGGGCAATCAATTCGTCCTGATTCATCTCGTTACTCCAACACAATTCTTACCTTGCCAGGTTCCTTTCCTTTGGTAATCTGATCTAGGTATTCTTCGAACCTCTTTCTCATATCTACTGGCGTTGTCGGCGAGCCACCTGCGAGCAGGGCGCCCTGCAAATCCACGATCTTCACTGAGACCAAAACCAGATCAGTCAATGCCTCTTTCAAAGCATGCAGGAAGGAACGATCAATCTCGTCAGGAAGCCGGCGTGCCTCCAGAAACGCTTGGACTATCTTCCGTTGGTCTGCCGACAGGACTTTGTTAATGCGCTCTTTTGTGATAGGATCTTCAAGGTTAGCGAGCAGCGTCTGTGTCCAGCTCTCGACCAACTTATCGAGCTCGCCGTCCATGGCATCCAGCATCGTCGCCGCGGAAGAAGACTTGAGCGCCTCCGCTCCCGGTTTGAAGTTGCAGTGCGGACAGACCGGCGAGGCCACCAGTTCCTGCTCGGTGAGGTCGAAGCAGCTCTTCAATCCTGTGAGCCGGTTCTGGAAGTCCGAGAGCTGCTGGCGCGGCATCAGGTCGATGGAGGAGAGCTTCTGAAGAATCTTAAGTCGCTCGTCGCCCATGAGCTGGGCCTTTCGCCTATCCTCGTTCACGCCCAGGCGCGCCTTGGCGTGCATGGTGAGGTAAGCCAGAAGATAAGCTTTTTTGAGATCGCCTAGCTTGCGCTGGGTATGCTGGCGGAAGGTGGCCGCGCTCCGCTTGACTGGATCGCTGATCTGTGCCAAGACCTCGTTTCGCGCCGCCTTCATCTTCTCAATCCATTCGTGGCTGGCGGGCAGTATCGCCTCGGTAGTGGATAGGTACGAGGCCGTCAACCCGAGGTCCGCCACCAGTTCCTCAAGCGCTTTGATCTTCGCCAGGGAATCAAGCCCTTCCCGATGGACCATCACTCCCTGGGCATCATAACGGAAATTCTTGAGTTTGCCTGTCGTCGTGTAGGCCTGCAGGGATTCAAGGAAGTTCTTGGTCGTATCCAGTTTGGCGCGAAGATTATTGACCTCGTCCTCAGCCAGCAGGTTTCGGCCCCAGAAGAACAGACCGGTTTGCAGGCTCTGCTGTACGAGCACCAGCCGCGCCACTGTCTTTGTGACTTCCTTCTGAAGTACCTGGACCGGCTCGTCATTTCCCAGGGTAACCAGTTGGGCCATGCCCGGGGGGAGTCCGAGCAGTTCGAAGAGCGCCTTGAGTGCTGGCAGGTTCCAGTCCTTGGGTTGCTCGATGTGCTTGAACTGGGCCAGCTCGTCGATGCTGGTGCCGGCCAGTTGCGGAAGCTCCGTAGCGCTGAATTTCTTGCCCGGGATGGAGAGAACCAACTCGCCAGCATAGACCAGCGCGGCTAACACCACCACGACCCACTCGGGTTCAAGCCGGAAGCGTTCCGGAGCGAGGTACTCTACGCCGAGGATGTCCTGGATCACCTCGGAGCGGTTGATCACCTGGCCATAGCCCTTATTCTTGAGCATCGAAAGGAGATGCTTGGCGTACTTGGACCTGGAGGGATCAAGCCGCTCGCCGTCAAGTAGCTCCAAGGCGTCCAATACTGCTATGGCCTGTTTTGTGCGGTTCTGTCCAGCGATAGCGCGCAAGGCGTCCTGTGCGGCCTGCGCCCGACTCTTTCCGGTGATGAGCACCGAGAAGATCGGATATTCTGGGGCCTGCTCTTGAAAGTGCGTGCTGAGGCAGATGCCGGCGATGGTGTATACCAGGTCGCGGAAGTTGATGCGCTCGTGGGAGCCAATACCCGAAAGCTTGCGGATGGACTTATCCTTGGCCCAGTCGATCAGGGACTTGGTGCGCCCCTGGTAAGTGACCTCAAAGGCCGTGGTCATGTTCTTCTGAAGCCATTGCACGAGGACGCGGAGAAAGTTTGATGCCTTGGATTCGTAAGTGGACTTGGCGTTACCCGAGGCTGTGGATGCGAGGTCCAAGGCCGCAGCGTAATTTCGAAGCGCTGTACGAAACTCGTCGTCTGTGTTTGCCAAGCGCAGGAAAAGCTCGTCGGGCTTCTTCTCGTCCTTAAAGTGCGGCGAGTCTAAAGGCTGGATGAAGTAGAGGTAAAATTCCAGCGGCGGTACCGCCGTGGAGCGTTCGTTGGGCGAGCCGAAGAACAGATACCCTTGGCGCATAGCTTTGTGCTCCATCCATTCAAGCTCGCGTCGCCATATATTGTAGCCGGTCTTATAGGTCTGGTCGGTGCACTCCATAACCCGCCGGAGTGCATCGTAGTAGTAGCGGTCGAGCTGCGAGGAATCGAGGCTTTCGGCCCGTTTCTCGATCAGCGCATCGAAGTCGTCGGTCTTCTTGAGGTCCAGGTAGAACTGGCGGTTTTCAGGGTTTACGGAGATGAACTGACCGCTTACCGTCTTGTGGATTTCCCGCAGAACGGTCTCTACCTGGGAGAGAAGGTCGTCGGCAGGATCACCACCAAGCCCCTCAATACCTGGCTGAAAGAGGCAGAGGCTGTCGCGCAGCTCAACTGCCGTTGCACCCAGTGGAGCATAGATATCTCCGGTCGTGAGCCGGTTGACCGATAGCGCATGGATGATCCGCAGGGCCATGGGCCTGTAAGCCGGGCGGGTGAAGACTTGCTGTATACGTGATTCGAGCACCTGGCTGCAGTCGATGACTGCCTTGATGTCCGGGATGGCGCGAAAAGACGGGTTATCGCACAGAATCGTCCAGTAGCTGTCGTAGGCGATGACTCCCGGCCGGTCATCGGGCACGTCCTGATCCATCAGCTTCTTCATGGCCAGCGACACGGTCTTGAGAACCTCACGCTTTTCCACCGCCGTTACACGTTCAAAGGTGTCGATGTAGTCCGGATGCACGGGGAAGAGGCGCACGAACTCATCCATGCGCTCGTTCATGTGGCCGTAGAACTTAGAGAAGGGAGTCAGATACTCACGGATTTTCACCTGCTGGTCGGCAGTCTTCTTGAGCAAGCGCTCGGCTACTACAAATTTGATGTCCGTTTTGGCAATGTGAACCTGCTCGAAACGAGCTCTAATAACTCGCAGAAATTCCTGGCCGACAAACCCGAAGCGTGGGCTGTCGAAGATGGCTTCCTGGACGCCAGCGATGAAACGAAACTGCAGGTCCTTGCAGACCTCGCCAATTTCCCGCAGAAAATTTAGGTCAAGTATTAGCTCCTGGTCCTTGCGAGTGCGTAGGTAGTCGAGCAACTCGTCCAACACGAGGAGCAATCCATGGTCAGGATACACCTCGTGGAAAGCGGTCATCATGTCTTCGAAGGCGCGTTTGTTGTTAGACACTTTGTCCGCCGACGGGAAGGAATAAGTCACGCCCATGACGGCCAAGCGCTCCTCGAGTTCGGCCACAATGATATCGTGCAGGGACATGGTCGTCGCACCGATCTCGGTTCGGACCACCTTGAAGCGGCCGCCGATCTTGCACGCAGCGTTCGCCACTTTTGTGTTGTTCAGGCGAGAAGCGAGATCACCGTTCTCGGCCAGGGCAGAGATCACTGACAAGAGGTGCGATTTACCGGTGCCGTAGTTGCCGACAACCAGCAGCCCTTTGTTATCCATGGGCTGCTCGAACTGAATCTGAGGAACGACGAGGTTGACCAGCTTCTCGGCCATCTCCTCAGAGATGACGTAGGTCTGGACAAGTTGGCGGGCAGCAGTGGCCTCGTCGGCATCCCGTAGCTGGACCACGGACTCGATAGGCTCGAACTGGATCAAATCTCCATATTTCATAGCATTATTTGTCTTCATGCAATGGCCTCTTGGTCCACTACCAGGAAATCAAGCAAAGGATATCGCTTGTATTCGGCATGGTCTGGTGTCGCATAGACCATATGTTTGCCTTCTACTGAGCCGCTCCATGCCGCGACCACAGTCTTGTTTCGCGAAAGCCCCTGCAGGAGCCGCAGCGGGTCTAGCATGAGCGAAACATCGAAGAGGACCTCGATGTTGTCCAGCAAAACCACATCGACAGCGGATGCGCTCACAATCTCTGCGAGGAGTCGCGGCAATTGCAAAGCCCGCTGGCGCTCGGTGAGGTCGAGCATGCACCGAGACAGCTCGAGATTGACGTTGACCAGCAGTGCTGATGTGCGCTCATGGACCTCCTGGAGCGCAGCGGTCTTGCCTGCACCGGCCGGGGCCACCAGCACGACGAGACGGTAGTATTGCTCAGCAGCTTGATCGATGCTTCGTATTACTTTATCAGCTAGTGGCTCCGCCATTAGAGATCTCCTTCAGCCCGTAGCCGCAGTGGCGGCATTTGGTATGTCGGAAGAGCGGGCGCTCATAGGTCCCGTCGGCCAGAGCTCTGCATTGGGGGCATGTGACCTGCATTGCCTGCCTATAACATTTACAGGTTATAGTAACCTTCGTCTCCGCATCCGTCCGCACCCATCACTGCACGCAGAAGAGTCGAGAGTCTAGATTTCACCCGTTGACCTACAGGAGGAGTACAGGAGGAGTCAACCGCCAGCCAGGGGGCGTAGGGGCGAGAAGATGCAAGACCCCGCAGGGCGCTTTCGTCGCACCGCCCGGCCTTCACCGCTGGCCCTCAAGCAGACCTCCAGGGAGGCCACCATCCTGCTCTACGCGCCGGCGCTGGACTCTCACCTGCAGAAGCTGACCGAGCTGGCTAACCCTGGTGTTCTGCATCTACCGCGAGCAGGCTCCGGCCAAAGGCAGGAAGGCCGAGACGAAGATGCCGGGAGAGCAGAGAACGCGGGAGGCATACTCGTGAGGTGGCCCTGGAGGCGGCGGGGAGCGATCGAGCCCAGGCCGATGGTAAACAGGGCCATGGAACTGGAGACGGCCAAGGAGATCCTGGCGGAGGTCTTCGGTGCCCGGCCCGGCGAGGTGCAGGAGATGATACAAAGGAGGCTGGAGGAGAGCGGGCCGGCATGAGGGAGCGGTGGCTGGATAGATTTCAACAGTTGTAGGACCCTCGCGATAAATCGGTTGCCAACCTAGTTAGCCCAGAAAAGACCTCAAGATCAATATCCATAATCGTGCCGCACCAAATAATCATGATAAATAAGTAGAAATTTATTCCGCTGTAGCATTACAGCGTTAGATCGAGTCTCAAAGCTTCGGCCTTCCTCTCCCTGGCCTTCTGCCTGGCCGCCTCGCCATCCATCTTCCTGGCGCTCCCGGCGGCGTCGCATATTGCCGCCCTCGCGCCAGGAGGACATACGCTGCTGTTTCAGCTCCTGCGTTCCTCGATCAATTGCTCAAACCAGAGATCAAAGGCTTTTTTAGATCTGGAATTCGGCTACTACCGCAGAATGGTCTGAGGCCTCGTTCACTTTGTTAGTCACTGTCTCATAGTGAGGCCATTTCTTTGAAAACACGCCTCTTCGCTCGATCCTAACCGCCTTTAGATGTTCTTTGATCGCGTTCGAAACAAATATGTAATCGAGCTGCTCATTTCCTGTTCCGTAAGTGCCTCTCTCCCCAACCGGCAATTCGAGATTGACATTGTATAATCCTTTATCGTTGATCAGAGGTAATAATGATGGGCTCGTCGGTTCCGAGTTCAAGTCGCCGGCTACGATAACATACTCCTTCTGCAGATCGTGCCCACGAGCTAATTCTTCAACCCTTTTGGCCTGCAACTCACGTTTACGGTTGCACTGGGGATCGTTCTTGGGGCAGGATCCCATCGACTTGAAATGATTCAACATCAGGAACAGTGTCTTTCCATTGGGCATCTGGACTTGAGCTTCGAGGCAATCTCGGGAGAAGGTAGATACCATCTTCCCGTTGTATTCGGACTTTTCTTGTACGTGGCTTCGTATCCAGCCGATCGGTAGACGAGACATTATTGCTACGTCGATGCCTCTGTCATCATTTCCGTCGAAAAGAACGATATAATCGTAGCCGGGCTTACCTGCCGGTTTGAGAAACTTCTTTAGGAGTATGGCGTCATGGAACCGCTCCAGACTAGGGCGGCTTTCGACCTCACAAAGGCAAATCAAGTCCGCATCGATATCCGAGATCACGCGGGCCACATTATCGACTGTAACGTCGTCGAAATTGTCCATGACGAGCTCAACTGTGCCTCTCCACTCGCCTGGGCCTTTTGCCTCTTCATGACCTTTTCCGTGCATATCGTTGATGACCGCATAGCCCTTCAGCTTGCTCTCTAGATCTTTTATCTTATTGTGATCAAAGACCTCTTTGGCAAGCTCTCCCTGCAATTCAGACACATATCCCAGTAGCTTTGATGCCTTGCCTGGAGCCTCATTAAAAATCTCAGCCCGGCCAAACAGGTTCTCGCAGTTAAAAGTTGCTATCCTGAAGTTTGTTGACATTTTGAAAATCCCCAAAATTTTTTGGGAATATTGTGCTTAAAAGGTATTAAATGTATCTGGAAAATCAGGATAAACTATCCATTATTAGATTTTCACATCTTAAGAATTTCAGCATTATCGGGATCCAGTCCGCTCCATTTTACTCGATATCCGAGCATGCTGATTGCCTGGCTGTGAGCCTTTATTCCATATCTCTCGAAGATCTTGAGGGCATCACATCGGTCATCGGTTAAGGACATTTGGGATAGATGTTGCATAATATCATCCTTTTTGTACTTAGCCATTTTTTATTCCAAGTTTAGTTATATATAGGTGATGTGATCTAATTATCCCCTGGAAGGGG
>Ga0247841_10001471_pt1 | contig 52955 bp, 68 predicted proteins | sample LaCruzMarch2015__2_FD_192410 | JGI IMG/M metagenome (GOLD analysis project Ga0247841, IMG submission 192410) | Freshwater microbial communities from meromictic Lake La Cruz, Castile-La Mancha, Spain - LaCruzMarch2015_18m | ecosystem: Environmental > Aquatic > Freshwater > Lake | place: Spain... | reverse complement strand
CTGTAACAAGCTCATTGAATTAAAGTTTTTCTAGAATTAATATCTTACTAAGCTCGCCAATAGGTTAGCTGAAATTCACTCCGAGCTAAAGCAGGGTAGTTTTCTTTCAGCAGGCGAGCTTATAAATAAGTTTTATAAAGCTAAAAAATATATAAATATATGAGATCTTGTCTATGTAACTGCTCTGGGAATTTCTGATAAAGTTTTGAAACAATTGAAAGAAAAGGGAATAATTGATGAAAGAAAGTTTAATGCTTATAGCGGAATTTATGTCTCTTCTGGCTCTTTTATTTCTTCTGGTGGGGGGAGTGGGAGTGGTGGCGGAGGTGTTGGTGGTGGCGGTGGTGGTGGGAGATAATTCTTTTTATGAGTAAATAAATTTAGAAAATTAAACTATTGTTGTCTTGTTCTTCCAACATGATAGTTTGCAAAATCAGTTGCTAATTGTTCTCGAATTATATCAACATCTGCTGGTAAGAATGGTCTTGGGATATATTGTTCTCGTTCGTAGGTTCTCCCAAGTTTTTCATTCATTTTTTTTGCCAAAGCTTGATTATCATTAAATTTTCTCCTCTCATCACCCCATAAACTTTCCCTAACCAGATACGTTTCTAGATGTTCTAATAATGAGGTTCTTATTTTAAGAGGTATGTTCTGCAGGTTTCCTAAAATATCATAAACAAGAGTTAAAGTAAGTTCACTTGTCTGGGAATTATAGCACGCTTGAGGAAAAGCACCAATTCTATTATTTTTAAGAGAGTAAAAAATAGTTTCATCTTGCAAAAAATAGCCTGCAGGATTGCATGAAATGATTAAATCCACTGGTTTTCCTGCTTGTTGCAATCTAGTTACAACATCTGAAACAGAAGAACCATCAAAAAACCACCAGCCATTTTTAGTAGAGTGGCCATGCCCCATCAACACAGAAGGCTTATCTACTGGAAAATGAAATTGCGTCTTGGCGCTTGTTTGCAATACAATCTCATCTAGTGCTGGAATATAGACTGGAAATCTTGGGGGTTCTATTCCAATAGATTTAATACTATTTTCTGCAGAGTCAACTCCTGCTAGTAATATTCTAGCAGCATCCTTATCTATTAAAGGAACACCAGCAATAGTGGTCTTAATATCTATGTGGTCTAGAGATATTACATCCCCAAATATTGGTTTGTGATATGTTCTCATGGTAGCTTTATTTATGTGCCCCTATCATTTTAAAGATATTTTCTACAGGGCATCTTGAATCAGGTTCACCTACATGATTTCTTCCGTCTTGGTGGTCATCAGAGCCACCCGTAATATATAAATTATGTTTGTCGCAAAAATCTATGATTGCGGGAGTAAGATGGTTTTGTTTTGGATAAAATGCTTCCATACCCTTTAGCCCAATTGGAATTAATTCTCTTTCACAATATGCAAAAAAATCATCTTGAGATGTTTTAAAATCTTTTAAACTAACCATTGGATGTGCAAGTATTGGAATTCCGCCTGCATTAGATATTAGTGCTATTGCTTCTTGAGTTGAAAGTTTATAAAAATCATCTCTATAGCTTCCATGACAGCTTCCTTGTAATCTTTTGGATTTTTCTAATGCCTCTGGTGCTGAAATACCTTCTCTTTTGGCAAGTATTTCTGCTAATCTTGCTATACGTGCATCATTTATTCTATCTGCATAGAGTAATACTTCTTCAGGGGTTTCAGCAATTCCTTCTTTTAGAAGAACATTTGAAACTAGTTTGTATGAAAATGTTAACGGCCAATTAATAATATCTCCTGTTTTTGGCTCTTGAGCGTCTACAAATCTTCTGTCTACTTCATATTCTGCTAAAACCTTTTCCCTTAATCCATCAAAAGAATAACTTGAAGGGATTATACCTGCTTTAAAGAAATGTCCTAATCTTAAATCAGCTTCTTTTTTTAATTTTGCCCTTATAACCTTGCTCATGCTTGCTTCAAGAGCAGAATTTACATGCCCAATCTCCTGTTCATTATATAAGACTAACCTCGGAAAATAACCCAATACATGAGTCATAACTGGCCTGGCCTTGTCTGTTGGATGCTCAAATGCACTAGTCATTTCTATTCCTGGAAGAAGTAAAGGAAGCTGACATTGATTGAATAATTTTTGTGCCCTATACATTGGCTCTAAGTAATTTAAAGTATCATGGTCTGTTATGCCTACAATAACTAATCCAGGCATTTCGCTTTTAGCTCTAGCATAATTCTGAAGTCGAGTGTTTAAGAAATTATTCTCTTCCCTGCTATGAGCAGTATGTGTGTGCAGGTCTCCAAATTTGTCTGTTTGTGAATCCATGTGAATATAATTGATAATGCCTTATATTTAAACCTTTTGGTTTTGTCACCACTAAGAAATGGTTGTAAAAGAAGGGTATTTGGATAGTGTATTGAATAATTAAATGATAATTAAAATTAAAGTTTTAGATAAACCAACAACTTTATAAACCATCAAATTCTGATGAATTTATCCTGCGAGCTCACGCGTTGAGTAGGAGTCAATTATAAAGACTTCTATCAGGATTAATTCAAATTTAACATGAAATCAAAAACACAAATAGACAGACAAGCACAAAGAAAAGGAAATTCTGAATTAGTAGAAACAATAATTGCTGCTAAAAAGAATTCTGCATGGTTGAAAATAGCAGGAGTTTTAGCATATCCAAGAAGACAAAAAGTTGAGATAAATCTTGATATTATTGAGGGAAAAAGCAAAGAAGGAGATACAATTATTGTTCCTGGAAAAATCCTTGGAAAAGGAAACATAAGCAAGAAAGTTGTTGTTATTGCATTAGGATTTTCAGAAGAAGCAATGAAGAAACTAAAAGAGAAAAAATGTGAAACAAGAAAAATACTAGAGGAAATAAATAAAAACCCAAAAGCACAAGGAATTAAGGTGATAATGTAAAATGACTGAAAAAATAGTTATAGATGCTGAAAATGCAACAATGGGAAGATTAGCCAGCTTTAGTGCTAAACAAGCTCTTCTTGGAAAAGAAGTTGCAATAGTAAATGTTGAAAAGGCAATAATAACCGGAAATAGAAAAGATATTCTTGAAACATATAAACAGAAGAGAAGAAGACATGGAAGCAGTTTGAAAGGGCCAATATTTAGCAGAGATACTGAAAAAATATTCAAAAGAACAATAAGGGGCATGTTATCTTGGAAAAGAGGCAGAGGAATTGCTGCTTTAGATAGAATAAGATGCTACAAAGGAGTTCCTGGAGAATTAGAAAGTGTGAAGAAAATAAAAGCAGGCAAGGTTAAGGGCAATAAGTTTATGAAGATAGAGGAGGTAGCAGAATTACTATGATTGAAAAAAAACTAGTTGTTTCTGGAAAGAGAAAATCAGCTGTTGCTAAATCTGCAATCAAACCAGGAACAGGAATTGTGAAGATAAATAAGATGCCCTATGAAAATTTAAGACAATTTCATAAACTAATGATATCGGAACCAATAGAAATCGCTAAAAATGTACTTGGTAATTTTGATTTTGATATTTCTGTTACAATGAAAGGTGGAGGAACAGAAGGACAAATAGAGGCTGCAAGACTTGCAATTGCAAAGTCTCTTGTTGCTTTGACAAAGTCTGAAAAGCTAAAAAAAGCTTATCAGGAATATGATAAAAATTTATTGGTTGCAGATATAAGAAGAAAAGAACCATATAAACCAGGTGATTCTAAGGCAAGAAGTAAGAGACAAAAGTCTTACAGATAGTTATTCTTTAGTATAATTATATTTATAAATAAATAGATTATTATATTTTTATGGGAGAACCAAGAAATCTTGCAGAAGAGTGGTATGGAAAAGAAGCATTAAAAAGAGCTGCAAAGATTCCTGAATCAGAAAAACCAAAATATGATAAGATTGATTTATATGCTCCGGTTGTTGTGTTACCGTTGGTTATGGGCACAATAGGGTATGCTGTTGGAAATTGGAAAGGGGCATTGGTTGGTGGGCTGGTTGGATTATTATTTGGTTGGAATGAAAATATTCATATGCATGAAAGAATGATGGGTTTAGAAGAGACAGATGGAGGAGAGCCACCCATTGAGGGCATGTAATTATTTATATTCTGAACTAAATAAATCTCATTATATATTTTCTAGAATATAAATACTTAAATATGCAAATATTGAAAGATAAGTATGACTGAGGCAATAACAAAAAAATATCAATTAAGAGAGACAGTTAATAATTATGTTCTGGATTATAGCGGAGCATGTAAAAGATTTGACAAATGTGAAGAGCTTTCTCAAGTATGGCTTGATTTAGAAGAAGGGAGTTGCACATGTTATTTTGGAGATTGCATCCTAATTCAGGCAGGAGTAACTATTGATGAAGTTGCTGTTAGTGGAAGAAGTGAAGAAAGTATTGCCTCAAAATTAGAAACTATTAGCAAACAAACAGGGATAAAATTCTGCTAGTTATTTAATTTTTCTTTCTAAGAGATTCTTCTAAATCATTAAGAAAATCAAATTCTCTTCGTCTTGTATAATTCATGCCTGATGAAATGGGGATTTTTTTACCACCATATGGCCAGTTTGATTTTCCCAATCTAAATCTCATGGCAGCAAGGTAATAGCCTATTCTGTCTGAGAATTTTACAGCTTGGTTATGAAAATCTGCTTTGTGCTGAAAGAAAATAGGGACATTTAAATCATTTGATTCAAGCAGAGATTCTACATGATGCTGACAGAATTGAGTTACATTAAAAGTATTGATATAATCAATAACTACTGTTGTTTTGTTTTCTTTTAGTGAATATTTTTGGAAAAAATTAAATATTAAAGAAGAAATTGCATAGGATCTGAGAAGAAAAATATCTTGTTCTTTTGTCTCTCTTTCATTAATTGTTGTATAGAGAAAATGTGGATGTTCAAGAAGATAGGTGTAGGCTCTTTGTTTTTCTTTATCTTGCATTGGTTTAGAAGTGCCCAACATTCCACCTTTTGCTTCATATTTTCCGTTTGATTTTTGTGAGCCAGGATAATTTTTGTATAAATAACCTACAACAAGAAGTGGCAAGTCTGTGTTGGGATATGCTCTGTTTAGATGAAAACCATTGTGAGTTTCATCAATGCCAATAACATCCCTCCCAATTATATCTCTTTTCTCCCTCTTTTTTCTTTCTGGCATGATATTAGTGAGATTGTGGCTTTTTAATCATTTATCTTGTAGAAAATATATTTCCATATAACTATATAAGGACATATATGTCACAAGAGTATACAAATTCTTAAATAGTCAAAATTACTCGGAGACACATGGCTGATATGAGTTGCCCTGACTGTCATGGAACAGGAATTGTAAAAGAGAAAGATGGAAGTGTGCATACCTGCTGGAAATGCCTTCAAAAGGGGCAATTGGAGCAACACAGCAAGAATGTCAAGGATTCTGGGATTAAAATTTGAAAACAATAGATTTATAAATCGAGATTTATGAATAAATATGTAAGAAGTAGTTAATAGGGAATCTTACAGGTTTTCGAGGACGAGTTCTTATGGGTTTTAAACCCAAATAAATACACATGGAGGAAATATAATGGCATTTGGCGGAGGATTTGGAGGCGGCTTTCGAAGAGGAGGCGGCTTCAATAGAGGACCAAGAAGAGACTTTGGCGGACCAAGAGAAATGCACAAGATAAAGTGCAGTGAATGTGGTCAAGATGGCGAAGTTCCTTTCAAACCAAGTGGAGACAGACCTGTTTTATGCAGAAACTGCTTCATGAAGAAGAAAGGAATCACACCAAGAGAAGAATCTCAACCAGCTCCAAAAGCAGAAGCAGCACCAAAAGAAAAGGTTGCAGAAGCAGAGGATGCGGAAGAAGCTGAAGAAGAAAGTTCAGAAGAAGAGATGTAGTTTCTCTCAAATATTTTTAGTTTTTTTCTTTTTTTTCTTTTTTTATTTTTATTATATATTAGTTATAGAATCATAGATTTCCGGAAGTTCGTTTGTTATTTGCTTCAAAATTTCTTTATCTTTCAAATTTGGATTTCTCTGAAGCATTGAAAGGGCTTTGGAAGAAGCTGCGATCATACCTATTTTAACTTCCTCTATTTTTTCTTTTGAGATAATATCCGAAACTTGTCTTAGCACTTTCTCTATATCTAGAACATCTTGCTTTCTTGCAAGGGCCAAGGTTTCTGTTGCTGCTGAAATCATCTTTAGCTTGGTTTCAAGCTCTAATTTCTCTTTTTTCATAGACTAACAAAATTATCTTAGTTTATAAGATTATTTATAGTGCAGTATATAGTTAGTGCTCTAGGAAAGTTATTTCTGCTTGAGCCATTTTATTATAGAATTCATAATCTGGCTTTTTGTGTTTTGACTCAAATATTATTAAATTTAAGCCTTCCCAGAATAAAAACCAGCCTGCTGGCTCAAATAAAACAGATAAAAAAGTGATAAATGCGCTTGAATTTTCCTGTCTAAACAATATGAAAGTTGTCAACACCATAAATAATATTCCTAAAAGAAGAAAGGATATTCCTTGTATTATTAAATCCTTAAATTCTTTTTTCTTTTCTTCTGCATGTTTCTTAAAATGACCTCTTAATCTTGTTACAATTCGCTTTTCTTGCTCAATATTTCTAAGTTCTTTTGGAATCAGGAATTTCAGCTGAATTCCTTCTTCTTTATCACGAGATGCTTTTCTTGCTTCCAGGAGAAAATCATCGGATAGAGCTCTTTCTGTAAATGGGCGTGGGTCAAAGTCAGAGAAAATATCTTCATATGTATCTATAATTAAACTTATCTCTGATAGCTGAAGAAGCTTTTGCTTTTCTTCTTCTGTTATTGGTTTGTTTTGCACCACTCTTTTTTCCACCATGTTAATATTTCTAATTATTAGTAATTTTTAAGTCTTTAGTATGTAAATTTTATGCCTTCTGCATCTTTAATTATACCTTTTTGTTTTTTAGGGATTGTTTCTTGTTTTGCCTGTTCTAGATAATCTAAAACATTTTGTCTTTTTTCTTCTAAATCTTTAGATGATAAATAAGGACCACCTATACAACCGCCATTGCAAAAAGTACAGTCTAGAAATTTGATTTTTTTATCAGGAGATTTTAAGAATTTTTCAACTTCTATAATCCCATTTATTATTTTTTCTTCTCCTTGTTTTAGCACTCCTTTTAGATGTGCTGTTTTAGACAATCCTCCTGATAGAGGATAGATTCTTGTATATTCATTATAAAATAGGTCAAATACCTCTTTCTTGTCTTTTATCTCTTTGTTTGAATTCTGAGCCAGCAGTTGTTTAAGTTCCTGATAATCAATAGTATAGTCAACAAATCCTGATTTCTTTGCTTCTGTTTTTTTGAATTCACAAGGTGAGATAAAGCAGATTTTATGTTTCGGAAGTGTTTTCCTGCAGATTTTGGCTGTTGCAATCATTGGAGAATCTACTTTAATGAAATTTTTTTTAAATTCTGGGAATTTTAGAGAAATTATCTCAACTATTCCAGGACAGACAGAGGCAATTTTTAGCTCTTTTGAGTTTTCAAGTATTTTATGATATTCACGATTAATCATTTTTGCTCCAAATGTTAAATCAACTATTTTGTCAAATCCTATGCCCTTTAGCCTTGAAATTATAACAGAGCACGGAAATTCTGCAACAAAACTTGGAGCTAGCATTGCAATTATCTTCTCTTTTTTTAGTGCTTTTGTCAGCTTTTCTACATCTTCTTTTGCCATTTATATGACAAGAAATTAGGATTTATAAGGTTTAAGTATGGGGATTAGAAAGGTATAAAAACCAAGTTAGATTTGTATATAAATCAAAAGAGGAAAGGATATGGTGGATTTATGTAAAAATGAGGGTGTAAGAGATAGAATAGTCAGGGCAATAGTTGCTATTGCACTGGCAGTAGTGACTTATTTCTCGCCTGTTGAGTTTTGGTGGAAGATTGGTTTATATATTATTGCCATTTTAATTTTAATAACTTCTATAACTGGATTTTGTGCTTTTTACAGGCTTTTGAGAATAAATACTGCTAAAAACTAGAATGGCAAAGCCTAAATCAATTAACTTAAGGATTTTATTAGCATGTTTTGTTGTGCTAATATTAGTTGCAACTATTGGAAGTTTATTAACTCAAAATTCAAAAAGCCAGTGGTATGAAAGTACAAAACCAAGCATAACTCCGCCTAGTTTTGTGTTTCCAATTGTTTGGACTGCTTTATTTATACTTATTGCAATTAGTTTTTATCTTGTGATTGTCTCTGGAAAGTTAAGGGAAAAAGTTATTTTTATTTATGTTATTAATTTTATTTTTAATATTTTCTGGAGCTATTTGTATTTTTATTTGAAAAATCCAAGGTTTGCTTTTTTTGAAATAATTGTTTTATGGGCTTCTATAATAAGCATGATTTATGTTTCTTGGAAGATTGATAAAAAAGCTGCCTGGCTTCTTGTTCCTTATTTATTATGGGTTTCTTTTGCAGTTATTTTAAATTATTTGTCTATAAGATAATTTGAGATAACCATAGTTTTATAAACCAACTTTAAGATAGATAAATATGAGAAGTTTTAGACGAGATGAACAAGGTGGATTTGAAGGAAGAAACAACAGAGACAGAGATTCCAGAGGTTTTGGCAGAAGAAGCGAGAATAGCGGGGGGAGAAGAAGATTTGGAGACAGAGATAGAAATTCTGAAGGGTTTGATAGAAAACCACTTGAAAAGTATAATGTTATTTGTGATAAATGCAAGAAACAATGTGATGTTCCATTTAAGCCAACACAGGGAAAGCCTGTTTTATGCAGAGAGTGTTTTGCATCTTCAAAACCAGGTTCTGCTGGGTTGTCAATAGATCAGGTTAATTTGATTAATGAAAAGCTTGACAAGATAATTCAGGCTTTGAATATTGATAAACCGAAGAAGTAGTTCTTAAAAAAGATTACTAAAAAAGTTACTAATTGATCCTACAATATTTCCCATTGTTTCACCCACATTTGAAATAATTCCTTCCCCACTTCCTGGAGTGTCTCCAAACTCTGCTGAAGAATCTGCACATTCGATACTAATTATACACTCATAACCCTCTCCTGAATCTCCCATTATAGGTTTTCCATAACAATGTTCGCAAGTATTGCATGCTTTTTTTGCTTCTTCAAGTTTAATCTCATCTAAACACGGGCCTGCATACAAATGTTCGCAGGATTTTGCACATCTCTGGCATATTTCATTTCCTTTTTCCCCTCCTTCTCCTGCCTGACATATTAAACCAGGACTTTCTTTATTTACACAATCTCGGATGCATTGTTCTTCTTTTGATTTGGCTTCAGGTTCTTTTATCATATTGCATTGTTCTTCACATTTTTTCTGATTTTGAGACTGGCATGAAAAGTCAAATTCACCGCATCCAACCAAAACACAACTTTCCATACATGAAGTTTCTTGTGTTGCTTCTGGTTTTTTTGCATTACAACTTGTCTGACATTCTTGCTGATTACCTGTGCATCCTACTCCTGGTGAAGAACATTTCATACAACTCATCATACACTGTTGTTCTGCTGCACTTGGACCAATAGTATGTTCAGAAATCGCTCTTCCTGTCAGTTTATCAAAGAAACCAAAATAAAAACCACTAACAATGGCAATTAATAATAATTCTAAAATAATTATAATCACTATGCTCTTTTTCATAGTATGTAGGGGGTTTGTTAGTTTATATATTTTTAGTTAAATTTTTATATTCTAGACTATAGAAATTATTAAAAACTTGTCATCAATAAGACTTCTATGAGTTTAAAAGAAATTAAATTAGAACAAGCTTTTGGTAATTATTATAGAGATAATATAGATCCAACAGAAGTATTAAGAATTATTGGATATGAAAAATACAGGTTTGATCCAAGTAGGCAATGTTTTACAGCAATTTTACACAGAACATCTGATGGAAGAGTCCTTGATAAACATGTTTTTATTCTTGCTCCGGATATGTATGAAGAAGTTCCTAAAGAAGAATATCTTCCTTGGATGAAGGACTCTGATAAAAATAATTAAATCTATTTAGGAGTTTCTAAATCTTGTTCTAATTTGTTTACCTCTGCCTGAACTCTCAAAGCCCGATAACACTCTCTTGCACCTTCTTGATATGCGAGATGATATGCTTGTTCTGAAGGTAGCATATTGATAATATCTTTTGCCCTTTCTGGCATTCTATTAGGTTTTGTAAGTATAAACTCAAAAAGATGCGGATTATATTTACCCATCTCTTGCACTTCTCCATCGACTACTTCAAGATTAGATTCACTTAATGGACTACCTTCTAAACCATCTTTAGCCATTGTTTCTAGTGTTTCTTTTGAAACAACAGGAAGTCCTGCTGGTGTTTGTGGGTCTTGTTTTGCCATTTTATGAAATATCCTGAAAATAAGGAGTTAGTTTTTGTTCAAGTTCTTGAGTTACTGATTCTCGTGTTCTTTCTAATTCTCCTGTGACATTTAAATTAATAACTTTTTCTTGAGAAACCCCATAACCTATGAGTAGTTTTTTAAATGATTCTTCCATAACAAAAATTCTAGAATATCTATCATGTTTTAGTCCGCCTTGTATAAAATTGCAAAGCTCTCTTATTGAAATATTGTGGGCAATATAATCTTTTAACCCTTTTTCTTGAGCTATTCTTCTGGCTATATCTCTTCCAATCTTGCTCCTTATTACTCCTGCATAACATACAAATAAGTCTTCCATTTTCGCTATATTAGTCTATGTCTGGAGTTTATATAATTTGCTAAGAAAGGTTTTTATATTCCTGAATATTAGTAATATTATGATAGCCTGGATATTAACAGCAATTATCGCTTTGATTATTATTTCACTTGTGGTGTTTTTTGTGAGGAAAGATAAGAAAAAACAAAAATTAACACCACTTGCAAGCTGGGCTTTGATTTTTGTGCTTGCAGGAATTATTTTCTCTGACAATAGAATTATTGGGTATTGTTTAATGGGAATTGGGATAATTCTTGCTATTATAGATATAATTAAACAAAAAGGAGGTAAGAATAATAATGGCAAAAGAAAAAGGGTGTAATTGTAGGTGTTGGCATTGGCATAAGTCTGGCTGTGGTGGAATTTATGGCCTGGGATTTATTGGAGCTTGTGTTTATTATATTTCTACAGCAGTTGGCTTTTGGGCAGGGGTTTTAGGTGTTTTAAAAGCTTTGGTCTGGCCTGCATTCCTGGTTTATAGTTTGATGAAGTCTTTAGGGATGTAATTGTAAATATATTTTAGACTACAATAATAGTTATAAACCTTAAATAGGTAAAAGAAGGATGATATTGGAATATAGAAATGTCAAAGAAGGAGATATTTTTTTAGATTTTCATTCTTGTGGAAGAGGGCAAGTATCAATAATACCCACAAAGATTACAAAAGTAACTCCAGACAGATTTGAATATGAAAATAAATTATTAAGGGTTTCAGGAGAATATTATTTTATAGCAATGGATCAAACCGCTGGAATTGTTATAAAAGCAGACTTGGTAGACAAATGTTTATGTGGAGATAGTCAATTTGAAAACTTGTTGAGAGGTCTTAGAGGAAAGTAATTTTTATAAATTTCAACAGGTTTTTATATTCTTAATTCTATTTAATCAAATGAAAGATAGTATAGAAGAAATTTTCAAGAAAAGAATAAAATTTAGTGGAGAGATTAAAGATATTTCTACAAGAATATGTAGGAAATATAGTATTGGAGACTTTAAGTCTAATAAGCTAATTACAACAGGTTATGAAGATTTTAATTATATTTTAGAAACTTCTAAAGGAGTATTTTTTGTTAAGGTTTTTGCTGATTTTAGAACAGATGAGAACTGCAAAGAATACATAGAGGTTGTTAAAGAGGCTGTAAAGGCAGGAGTTTCAACTCCAAGAATAATAAGTGCTGTTGGCGAGGAATTTGTAATAATTAATATAGATGATTCAAAATTAAGACTTGTTTTAATGGAATTTATTAAAGGAGAGACTTTTTATGAGTTAAATAAAAATATTACAAGAGAGGAAATTAAATTTCTTGCTAAACAAGCTGGGATTATTAATTCTATGAATCTTAAACAAAGACAACTTTATGATTCATGGGCAATTGCTAATTTTCTTAAAGAATTTGATGAAAAATCAAAATACCTATCTGAAGAAGATTTAGAATTAGTCAGGCCTCTTGTTCAAAAATTTAAAAATCTAAATATAGAAAGACTCCCTCATTGTTTTGTTCATGGAGATATTATTTCTACAAATGTTATTAAGGCAAAGAATAAATTATGGATTGTTGATTTTTCTGTTTCTAATTATTATCCAAGAATTCAGGAGCTTGCTATTTTAGCAGGAGATTTATTATTTGATAAGGAAGACAAGAAAAACAGCGAAGAAAATTTGAAACTTGCATTAAAAGAATATCAAGAAATAGTACCTCTAACACAGAAGGAAATTGAGGCACTTCCAATTTATATTGAGTTGGCTTATGGTATGTATATATTATCTGCAAATTATTCAAAAGTAGTAGACAATAATCAAACACCTGAGAATGAATACTGGCTTAATCAGGGTAGAATTGGGCTTAGACAGGCTTTGGAAGATTAGATATCATATTACTATCCCTAGTTTTTTTAATCTAAATTAGCTTACTCTCTGCATATCTTCCTAAGAGAGATAAAACTATGAAAATAATAATTGTTATTATAAAATCAGTTAAAGTTGGATTGTATTTTAAAACTAGTAAATAAAAAAGCAATAAACCTAAAACATTAGATATAATATCAAAAATCTGATTTTGAATTGTTTCCTGAGTCCCATAGTAGTGTTCATAGACTTCCCAAGCAATTGCAAAAACAATAGTTAATATTAGAGCAAAAATCAGACTTAGGCGAAAATAGAAAAAGATAAATCCAAAAATAATTCCAATTAAAATATGGGGAATATTCCAAAAGTCAACATATTTTCTGGTTGCAAAGATTCTGTAAAACCAGGAAACATTCTCTTTTATCATTTTAGCTGAATAATATACATTTTCATATCACTTGTCTGGCGTTTTATGTCTTCTATGTTTAAATTAAATTTCTTTTTTGTGTTTAAATTATTTAAGATAGAGTTATTAGATAAAACTCTTACCTTTAAACCTCCTGCATTCATGAAAGAGATCATTTCTTCTTCACTTGCAAATCTATTTGTTGGTCTTCCTGTTTTTTTAGTAATGCCTCCTCTAAAAAACTTGAAGAATAAATTTTTTTGAAAGCTTTTTGGCCTGAAATCCTGGCTAATCCAATAGCCTTTTTTGCAAAACTTCTTTAGAAACTCCCTTATGTTATTTCTCATTATTAGCTGTTCCTCTTTTGTTAGATAGGTCCATAATCCTGAATGAATTATTGCAAGAGGTTTTTTGCTGTTTGATTTTCTATAGATTTTGCCAATATTAAAAAGTTGTTTCTTATCTAAAATATTAAGAGGTTCGAGAAAGTAATCTTTTTTGCTAATAAAAATATCTGCTAATACTTTCTTTTTTATTTCTATCATGTTCTTTAAATCTGTTTCTATATACAAACCAGGATAAATTATGCCTCGCGGGCTTAGCCCAGAAGCAACTTCAATAACATTTGGATAATTAAGCTTTTTTAAAGTGTAATCCATAGACAAAAATCTTGCTTCTAAAAAAGCATGAAATAGTTGAATTCCTTTGAAAAATTTAGATAAGAGAAAAGCAAACTTTAAGTGATTTGTTCTAGCATATTTTTTTTCTTTTAAAATATTATAAATCTCCTTTGCATAAGGTATATTTGTATTTTCAGCAAGACTTCTTGCACAAAGTATGGCAGTATAGCTTATCTTGTCATGACTCTTTTCTTTTATCATTTTAATCCAGATAGCAATTCTTTTAAATTAGATTTATCCTGTTCATACCAATAAATAGTGTCTATAAATTCTTCTTTAGCAAGCCATTTATAATCAAGATGCTCCCAGGCTGAGAGTTTTGGAATTGCATGCTTGACACTTACTAGAAAGACTTTTTCATGTTTTATTTTTCCTGAATCTTTAGGCCATTCGTAGTCAAAAAATAGATTTGTCGGGGTTATTTTTAAAATTTCGAGATTAGTTTCTTCTTGAATTTCTCTCTTAACAGCACCTTCATAATCTTCATTTTCTTTAACTCCTCCTGTAACAACATACCAGGAATCAATTTTCATTGTTTTTGGATTTGTTTTAAGCAGAAGAAACTCATTTTTATCAGAGTAGATTATTGCAAGAATTTTATTATTTGTATCTTTTGCCATAGATAGAAGCATTTAATATTGTTTATATAATTTACCAATCAGAGTGATTGGCTAAGCTGAGGAACTTTCAATTTCCTGCCAGTCATTACTAATTTTGCTCTATCCCTTATTAGCTGGATATTAGCTATCCTCTTTTGTTCCTGCTTTCTCTGCTTTCTTAAATCTCCCTGAGCCCTTATTCTTTCTACTTCTCCTGCATGCACATACCAGTATTTGCAAAGCCCATAATTTATTATTATGCCCCTTATATGCCCAATAGTTAGTTCTGGATAATATTCAAGACGAGATTTCAAAGCCTGTTTCTTTTTTCCAACAAGTTCTGCAAATTTTCTTAAAATTATATATCTATCTTTTCCGTATTCTATTTCCTCTTCTGGCCTAAAGGATTTATATTTTTGTGAGGGAGATCCATTGTCTTCTTTTATTCTCTCTATTTCTGCGACATTAATATAGTAAAAGTTTTTCATCCCAATCTTAATCTTCCTGCTATCCAGGGTCTTGGCAATTATTCTTTGAACTAATGTTGTTCTTTTTATTCCTGTTTCTTTAACTGCGTAAGAAATATGTTTGTAAATATCACTATTAATTGTAATTTCTTTCTCCGGGGTGCTTGGCGGAAGTTGCGATAATAATTCTAACTTATCCTGTGGAATGCACCATCTATCTCTGCCATTATAATCTAGTTTTACTGCTCCTAATCTCTCTCTTAAATCAGAATAAACATTAAACCTGTCTGAGAGAAGACGAGTATATGAACTAGTCTTGGGATTAGAACCTTCCCAAACACTTTTTGCAGCATCTGCTGCAATTAAATAAACCCCTTCAGGGGTTTTTATCTTTTTTATACTATCTAATATCTTGTCTAGCTCCATCTTTAGAACTATAAATGAAGGTTTATAAAAATTTGTGTGGTGGAGTTGAGTTAGTATTGGGGGTTTGGTGGTGGGGTTTTCTGACTATATACTCTATAACAACAATTCTTTTAAAGTAGCATATTTTGAAGATTTTATGGCAAAATTAATTCAACGTGTGGGTTGTGGTTCTACTTCTCGCACTATTTGTTATGAAGTTGAAAATCCTAAAAGAAAAGTAGACTTAGCAAAGCTAGTTCATATTGGTTCTGATTTTTGGATTACCCCTTATAAAGATGTTGGGCCTGTGAAGATATATGATGAATACCATAAGTATGCTAAGGATTTGGGAACTCGAATTGTTGAAGCAGACTTTGTTCTTGTTGGATCTATAAGAAGCGAGTCTTTTGCAAGGCAGTTTGAGGTTACTAGAGGCCCTATTGGCTTTTATATTCTTCCTAAGAAAGGTTAGCTTAGTTCAAGGTTGGGGGTGGGCGGATAATTTTCTATTTATATTTACATAGGTTTATATACCGACAGAATTATCTAAAATTAGTATATGGAAGTTTTCTATGTATCAGAATTTAAAATTCGATGATTAGAAATATTTAACATAACTTGGATGCAAATATAAATTTGCTTAAAATAAAATGGCATTTAGAAGATTAGGAATAAAAGAAGAAGTTATCAAAGTTATAGAAGAGGAAAACTTTGAAAAACCTTCTGAAATACAAGAGAAAGCGATTCCGTTTGTCTTGCAGGGAAAGGATGTTATAGCACAAGCTGCAACAGGAAGTGGAAAAACTTTAGCATTTGGAGCAGGAATTATGCATACATGTAAAAATGAAGAAAGAATTCAGGCTTTAGTTCTAGTGCCAACAAGAGAGCTGGCAGAACAGGTTGCAGGAAGCATGAAAAAGTTCTCTAAATATCATTTTTTAAGAACAAATGTTGTTTATGGCGGTGTTGGAATGGGGATGCAAGTTAAAGGTTTAAGATATAGCGATGTTGTTGTTGCAACACCAGGAAGACTTCTTGACCATATTGGAAGAGGAACAATTGACTTAAGATTCTTAAAAATTTTAGTTTTAGATGAAGCTGATAGGATGTTTGACATGGGCTTTATAAGAGATGTGGAAAAAATAATAAGGGCTTGTCCTGAAAAAAGACAGACATTAATGTTTTCTGCTACAATTTCTCCTGAAATTGCACATCTTGCTAAGAAATATATGAATAATCCTATAGAAGTCGAGGTTGAATCATATGTTGATCCAAGTAAATTAAAACAATTTGTCTATAGTTTAGATGAAAGTAATAAACTTTCTTTACTTACTCATTTATTAAAAAATGAAGATTCTGAATTAATAATGGTATTTTGTGCGACAAGACATAGAGTAGATATTGTTGCCAGAAAATTAGAATCTCAGGGAATTTATACATTAGCAATACATGGTGGAGTTGCTCAGAATAAAAGAATGAGAGTAATGGAAGAATTTCAAAGGCAAAAAACAAGTGTTTTAGTCTGTACAGATGTTGCTGCAAGAGGATTAGATATTAAGGGAGTTTCTCATGTTTATAATTATGATATTCCAAATGATAGCAAAGAGTATGTTCATAGAATAGGAAGAACAGCTAGGGCTGGAGAGAAAGGAAAAGCAATAAGTCTTGTTTCTAATATGGATAGAGAAAATTTTGAAAATATTTTGAAAAATCCAGAGCTAACTATAAAAGAAGAAGTTCTCCCTAAATTTGAAAAATTGTCAATAGAAACTAAAGAACATGATTCACATAGAAGAAGTGGGAGAGGTGGCGGTCATGGTGGGGGAAGTCATGGAAGAAGTAGTGGGGGATGGGGTAGAAGCAGAAATAATTTTAGAGATAATAGAAGCAATTCTGGTGGAAGAGAAGAAAGAAGAGAATCCAGAGGTTGGGGAAGAAGAGATGAAAGTCATGGGAGAAATAATAATCAAGACAGAGGAAGAAGATATCATAGCAGGAATTCAGGAAGAAGTGAGAGAAGTGAAAGAAGCAGGCGTTGGAGATAGATTTTTATAATATTAAATTCTTAATAAATTATGGAAAAAGGAGTGATAATCCCACTTATACTGTTAGGCATTATATTTTTTATGAGTATTAATTTAACTATTGCTACATGTCCTGAAGGACAGATGTCTAATTTTGATGGAAGTTGCATTCCAGATCCAAATTATAAAGCCGGTGCTGTTTCCTGCGAGAGTTTGATGGCTTCAACAGGGAGGACTGCAGAAACAATATGTAGCCAAGGGGGAGGACAGTGCTGTAATAAAGCGGTTAAAGAAACCCAAGATAATTCAGAAAACTTGGAGGAGACCGATTCAAATTTTAACAATGACTTTGTGTTAAAAGACTGCTCTACAGATGACGATATTATTCCTGGAAGATGCGAGGTTCTTAATCAATATAATGACATATTATATAATCAGTTAGATGACCGGGTTTTCGGAAGTAGCGATGATTCACAAGCCTGGCAATTCTATCTTGCTGAACAACAAGCTGAAATAGATTATGAAGAGAAGGTGGTTATTCCAAAAGAGACTGAAAACACGGCAATCTTTAATAATTGCATCGACGGAGACACAGATTCTAATATTTGCTATGATAATTGGGAGAGGGTGTTTTTTGAAATAAACCTGAACAGGGCAAAATATGAGCTGGAATTAGTAAAAAAATTGCAACAGGATGTTAATGCTCTTCCTTCTTCTGGAAAAAATGATGAGGAGAATGACGGACTTATTGATAATGGGGGAAGTGTTAGTCAAGGAGATTTTAACACAAATTCCAACAGGGGGAGGGATGAATCTGGAAGAATGATGCCTAGTTTTGATGGATATTATGGATATGCCTATGTTGAAAGAGCAGATGGAACAAAAGTAATTCCAGGACACGAGCTTTATCTGAAAATTAATGATGTTCTGTCTACTGGGGATAAATCAAGTATAAGTGTAAGATTTTCAGATGCAGGAAATATAGATTTGGGTCCGAATACTGCCGTAAAGGTTGGAAATGCCCTATTAGACCAGTATTATTTGGCAAGGGGAACTTTGAAATCAAAAATAAAATTGGCAAAACTACAAAAATTTGAGATTGATACGCCTGGCGCGATGTTTACAATTAGGGGAACAGAATTCATTATTAACTACAATGAAACTACAAATATTACAACAGTTTATCTTAATGAAGGGGTTTTGGAGATAAATATTAAGAATAAGATAATGAATCTTACAGCAGGCAACTATATGGTTATTTATCCAGATGGGAAAACTGTTCTGAATGCAATGGGCAAGGAATGGAATAGTTTTGATGATGTTTTTTATAAAAAAAGCATGGCTTACATTTACTTTTTATTGGTTTTTATTATAATTGATATTGTAGTTATGATAATATTGTGTGTTTGGATGAATAAAAAAATAAAGAATATTAATAAAAAAGACAAGTCAAATTCAAAAGGAGTAGCGAGTTTGGTTTTAGGGATAATAGGAATTATTTTGTTTTTTGCACCTTACATAGGGATTATCTTAAGTTCGCTTGCATTCTCTTTTTCAAGAGTCCAGAAGGCAAATAATCCTACCAAATCGGCAACTGCAGGGTTTATTCTGGGCATGATTGGAATAGTCATAAATGCTCTTGTTTTATTATCTGTGTTTCTCTCTGCGAGTTAGGGTGTGGGTTTGTATGGGTTGGGCTGTTATAGATTAAATAGAAGTAGAAAAGATTATTTTTTCAGGTCTTTATTCTTTAGCAACTTCTTTAAAATCTTTTGAAGAGGCGTCGTCTAGTTTTTGACTAACATCTTGGTTTTGCTCTCCATCTTTGTTACCCTGTTGCATCATCATTAAAAAGAATTTGTTTAGCAATTTTCTGACATCTTTTTCAGAACCAGCAGGAGTTATTGTTGCAGAATCTAAAATATCTTTTACTTTAAAATATATCCCAATTCCGTCTTTAACTTCATTAAGCTTTGTTCCTATTGATGTGGCTTTTGCCCAAGGAGGACTTTCTATTCTCTCCCCTTCCACATCTTTTTGTGTTGCATGAATCATATCATAAATTTTTTCAAAATCAATTTCGATTTTAATGTCTTCTTGAGGAACTTCTTCAGGAGACATTGGCTTCATTTTTATTATATCATTTTCATTAACGCTGACATAGAGATTAAAAATAACTTCATTAGTTGTATAATCTTTTAATTGAACTACCATATCAACAGCCCCTTTGTATTTTTCAGACATTTTTTCTATTATACTCATAAGCCCTTTGTTTTGCTTAATCTGCTCTTTTTCTTGTTCTGTTGGACCTTCTCCATTTTCTCTTTGTGTTTTATCTTCAGCTTTTCCAGGGAACTTATGTTCTTTCATTGCTTTTTTCATTTCAGATATGATAAACTCTTTAGGAGGAAATATCCAGATTTTCATGAAAGGAGTAAGAACTGTTATTTCTTTGTCTTCTCCTTGGATTTTCTCTCCAAATTCAGAAGTTTTGACTGTTCTCATTTCTTCCCAGAATTCTATTTTCCCATAGTCACTTTCATATTTTATATTAACAAGATTAAATTGAGATGAAACATCTGTTTTACTGCATTGCGAGGTTCTTGCAATTTGTTTTGAAAATTCTACATCTTTCCAATAAAGATTATATATTCCTGAAACTTGCTCTTCCCAATCTTCTGCTGTGTTTGTCATATAATTTTCAAAGAACCATGCTAAAAACTCATTATTCATGCTTTTTTCAAATTCTTTTCTTTGTTTTAGATAATCTTCAAGCTCGCTTTTGCACCAATCATTGCTTCCACTCGAGTAATATTCTTGTTTTAAGTATCTTAAATCTTCAAAAGGTTTGCCCCATCCATCAAAATATATCCCGCCTTCTGTTCTTTTATCAGAAACTCTACACTGCCCACCTAACTTAAAAACAGCTTCTTCAAATTTATTATTCATTGTTTCTTGCTGCATATTAAATCCTTCTCCTTTTTTACAACTTTCAACACAATCTTTTTTACATTGACTAGTGTCTTTTTCTTTTTTACACTCTGATTTGCAGCTTTCAATATTAGAGTCACAGTTAGTTTTGCATTTTGAGTCAAATACACATTTTTGAACACAAGGCACAATTAGGCTTCTTTCACAGTTATCATCGCAGTTTTTATTACACTCTTCGTTTCTTCTTTTTTCATCTTCTTCTCTTCTTTGTTGATCCTCTTGTTTTCTTTTCTCATCATCTTGATTTTTTCTGTCTTGTTCTTCTTGGTTTCTTCTTTCTTGGTCTTCTTGATTTCTTTTTTCATTATCTTGTGGATTTTGCTGATTTTCATTATTTCCTGTTGGTGGCTGTTCTATTATAACTATTCCTTGATTTGGTTCTGGGCGTGGAGGATTGTCTTGACTTCCTTCAATAGGTTGTACTGGGACTTGTGGGTTTTCTTGCTGATTTGGTGGACTTGATTCTATAGGGGGATTTTCTTCTACTGGTGGGGCTGATTCAGAACCTTCTGTTGCAAATCCATTAATAACAAAACCAATAATCTTGCTTCCCGTATTTTCAATTGATTTTATAACATTTCCAACTATTCCCGTATTTTCCTGCTCATTAATTGGGGGGGATTCTTTTAGTATTTCTTCTTTGATTTTAGAAGCTGAAACTTGTTCTCCTGACGGTTGAATTTCTTCTGCTTGTTTTTGACTTTCTTCTGGCTGTTTGTTTTCTTCTATTGGATTTTCAATAATTATTTTTTCTTGTTTTGCTTCTTCTTGCTTTGGAATTGTTACACACTGTCCATTACTGCAAACATCATCTTGATTACCACAATCTTCCTTTACAATACACTTATTTCCTCCAAAATCTTCTCTTTTTTCAATGACTTCTGTTGCATTGCCCCCTGATGCTCCTGTTTGGCATTTAATTTCTGTTTCTTTCCAAAGCCCATCAAAACATTTTTGAGAAACAATTTCATCCCCATTTTCACATTTCATAACTTTTTCTGCACCTTCTGTGCATTCTGCTTCTTTGCACTCTTTTAATGAATTCACTTGACACTTTCCTGCAATACATTCTGCTTTCCCACAGAGTGGTTGAGAACAATCTTCAGTTATAGAACAGGACAAATCTTCTTTAATGCAAATTGGCTCGAGCGGGCAATTATTCTCGTCTGTTCCTTTAAATATAACTTTTCCTGAACAATTGATTGCATCATATTGTTTACATTGCGTGCAGTCTTGTTTGCAACTCTCAAGTTCGTTTGCTTCACAGATGTGATTTCCACATATACTCTTATTTTCTGTCAGAATTTCTTCTTTTGCCTTGCACTGTTTCATTATACAGTATAGATTTCTTGTTTCTTTTTTTGTTTCATTCCCCATACTGACTTCAATCTCTCCACCACCACATATTTTTCCATTACAAGTTTCATCAGCGCAATCAATATTGTTATCCTTATTATCATCTTTATTATTAGAACAAATTTCCTGTGTGAATTCTCCAAAAATTTCAACCAGCCTTTTCTCAAATTCTATTTGGTTAAAAATATAATCTTTAGTTTCATATTTTGAAACTAAATCAAGATAAAATTGTTTTCTTTCCTGATAATTTCTATCTACAATTTCATTTACCCTCTTTTGTTTTTCCTGCTGTTCCTTAACCCAGTAATAGGGATCGTTTCGGTCAGGAGATTCTGTCGTTGCACTTCTTTTATCTTGGTAGATTTTGTCCACTTCTTTCCAAGCATCATTTGATTTTTCTCCCCAGGCATCATTTATTGTTCTAAGTTTTAATTTTAACTCATAAGCCAAGTTATAATCTCCTTTTGAAAAGGCATTTTCTATTTCTGAAAAAACAGATTTGACTTCTCTTTTAAAGTCTTCATTTGTCATTGATTCTTTATTTATGCTTGACTTTTCGAACTTTTCTTTGGGTTGTTCAAACATACCTCTTGACTCAATCCAGAAATCAAGATTAATCCAGTGCCATTCACATTCATCACACATCTCCAACCTCATGTTAACATCAAAATCTTCTCCACTGTAAAAATTAACTTCTTTTAGCAGGGTTTTCTGATTTGACATCTTATTTTCTGTTCCAAAAATACCACTCAGATATGACTCGCATTTGTCTTGGTTATTTTTTAGCAGGTCTTGGAATTTTCTTTCTGCTACAACACTCTTTTGAGCAAGAGTATTTGCGTTTTCATTGCTTGGATCTTTTTGATAACTTTCTGCCAGGGTTTTTATTTCATTTATTTCATTTTCTATGCTAAACTTCTCACTTGCTTTCTTGAATTCTATTTTAACATCCAATCTATAGACTAATTCTTCTTTTCCACTTTTTCCAATAATAGAAGGCCATGCATTGAGCCAGATTTGTATTTTGTTTCCATCAAAAACGATTTTTCTCCAGGCAGGGACATCATTTTTTTGCTTTTCTTCTCTTTGTTTATTTTCGTTCCAAGCCCATCTTGTTTTTTCTGTTTCTTTTCCAAGAATAATTCTTAACTGTTCTTCTTTTAAGATTCCCCCATCTTGCTTGTCAATTACACCCATTGCCCCATTCATTTTTTCACGAGTATTACCAAGGTAAACTACTAACTGTGCATAATTTATATTGCCTGATTCATATTCTTCTGCATAGCTTGTTAGTTTTGATATTTGGGACTCTATGCCTGATGCAGAAACACTGCTAATTAGAGAAATAAGCAAAATAAGAGAAAAACATACAAAAATAAGATTAGCATTTACCCTTTTTTCCATTATATTGTTAATAATAATAAGTTTAAATAGTTAATTATCAAAATTTATTGCAGTAAAAACAAGTCAATTACTATACTAAATAGATTGTATAAGATTATTAAAATTACAACAAGACTTATCACAACCCCAATTTTAGCCCAGATTTTTTCTTTGAATGAATAAATTGCAGAAATTATAGCCAGTAAACTAAAAATAAGCAGCATGATAAAAGAAAATAATTCATAGTTAAGTGCTGTTAAGCCTATTAGTAAAGCAAAAATTAAACCAATTAAGGCAATAATAATTCCCAAGACTCCAAATAAGATGTTCAGACGTTTTCCCATGTTTATATTAGGCAATCAGTATATTTAAATTTAATCTTGTTGGTGAGTGGTGGAGATTTTGACTAAATTCTTAACTAAACTTTCTTAGTGAAAACATTTATTAATCATTTAAACTATTAATAATTATGAAATGTGATATCTGCAATAAGCCTATTCTTTATAAAAAAGATTTGTTTGCTGGCCCTCTTAACAGAAGTGCGAATTTCTATATTGGAGCATTATTAGGAAGAAATATAAGAACCTACCACGAGGATTGTTATAAAAAATTGCCACCTTATCAAAAGATGGCTAAGAATATTTTACCTATGAGTGGCATCTGGGGTAAAATTTATGTATTTATTCTTCCGATTTTGTTTGTTATTACATTATTAATAGCATTTATCTCAGGGATAGTTCTGAGTGTTAAAGCGTTTATTATTTTCCCAGCATTATTAGTGGTCTTGTTATTCTTTGAAGTCCTGTTAATAAAATTGCAACAGAAGATTAAAAGAGAGTATAGTAATAAACTCAAGTAGTATTTGTCAAAAAGCACTGAAAAATAAATTTTTATCAAATATTATAAACAGTCATATGGATTCTTAACTTTTCTTAATTGCTCCTGGCTTATATGAGTATAGATTTTTGTAGTTTCGAGATTTTCGTGCCCCAGAAGCTGCTGAATTTCCAATAAATTTGCACCATTATCTAAAAGGTGCGTAGCATAAGAATGACGCAAAGTATGGGGCGAAACTCTTTTATTTATTCCTGCTTTTTGTGCAGTTCTTTCAACTATAGACTGAACATTTCTTTTTGACATTGGCTTTTCTTTTGAAAAGAGATACTGATTGCCAGGATTTTTGCTTAAAAACTTAGCAAGTTGGTTTGCTACTTTTTCTGAAATCTGAAATAATCTGTCTTTGTTACCTTTTCCGCTTCTTACCCACCCACTATGTTGATTTAAATCTAGATCTCTAACTTTTAAATTTACTATCTCTGAAACTCTCAATCCTGAAGAATAAAGCATTTTTATTATAAGTTCAGTTTTCTTAAATTGTGCTGCTTTAATTAGAGCATTAACTTCTTCTACTGAAAGAACTACTGGAAGCTTCTTTTCTTTTTTAGGCACCTCTAGTGTAACATAGATGTCTGGTCTATCAATCACTCTTCTAAAAAAAAACCTTAAACTTGAAATTGCTAGACTTCTGGACTTATTACTATACTTATCTATCAAACTTGCTGAAAAACTCTCTACACTATCCCGAGTTACTTTTTCAGGATTATCAATACTTTCTAAGAAGGGCCTGAGGAAAAATGAATAAGACTCTATGGTCCTATTACTGAGACCTCTCAGTTTTAGCTTGGTTGTTGTTTTTTCTATATACTTATCTACCTCTTCTTTTATCATTTTAGTTCAAATTGAAAATTATTTTTACTCCAAAACCATAAAGGAGGATGCATTTGTATGGGATTTATGCCTGAATTTTCCAAAACTTGTCTCCATTTGTTATTTAACTCCTCTTTTGTAAGTTTCAAAGAATCTTCTTGGCTTATCAATCCCAGTTTAACAGAACATTGAGTAATATGGGTATCTGGGGCTATTTCTATGAATTCTGAATTAGCTAACTTAACTAAGCCATACTCTTGGATAATAAAACTCCAATAATTAAAGATTTTTGGACCTGAAAGATAAGGAAAGCCTTTTTTGTGTTTTTCTTGGATTAAGCCTCTTAGTTTTAAAAAGTCATTATCTACCTGATTAACTAAGTTTGAAAAAGAACCGAAGTTCTGAAATACTGTCTTACATATAGTTTGCCAGGTTTGGGTATGTTTATTAGGTTGAAGGGCTAATTTGTATTTTGTCAGTTTTTGCATTAATTCTGGTTTAGGCATTGTTGCAACTTTTGAAATATCAAAAACTATTTTGGTTTCAGAGTCATTAAAAGTTTTAAGCGCAGCTTCCAAAAGTTTATAACTATCTCTCTGATAATTCAAAGCCATAGGAAGTGTAAAATAAGCAAGTCTTAATTCTTGATTTTCAAAATCAGGATGAGAATCTTCAGGCATCTTAGTCTGTCCTAACTTACCAGATTTATAAGCTTCTAATAACTTTTTGCAATTACTAATAATCACTTCTTTTTGCATGAAATAGCTAAGAAATTGAAGTTTTTAAACCTATTCATCTAATCCACATTAGATGCATGTTTATCGAGGGAAAGTGAGTTTTATGAGGGAAATTATAAAAATGGCTAAAAACCTGTGTTTTCCGAGTGAATATATTACATCTTGTGCGAACGTTTGGGTGGTTTTGGAGATTTTCAACCAGTTTTTCTCTGGTTTTTGAGAATTTTATTAGGTGCTGGAAGTTTTAAGCTTTGATTAGAAGATTTAACATGCTAATTTTTAGTAGAAGTTCGCACCGAATAATCTCTGCCACATCTTTTCCCTCTTGCTTGGGCAGGTCTATCTTCATCTTTGCATGAAGGTGGGCTTGGTGTAGATTGCTCTAATTTCCCTAATTCCCGATTATATAATTTCTGGAACTCAGCATCACGATGAAATCTGAGATAATCCTCAACCAGTCCTCTTTCATCCATATTTCGCAGAGGTCTTTGGGCAAGATCTTGAACAGATAGTCTAGAAAACCTATCATTTATACCTTGAAGATATCTTCTAACCGTTCCTTGCATTCTTAATAAATGATCATAATCTGCCATATTTTCTCTATTTTTCTCAGGTATTTAAATATTATTGTGATAGAATGACATACATCTGCTCGCGACCCTATCTGAAAATAGATTAAAAAGAGAAAGCCAAATGAAGTCGCTCGGCGCACCCGGCTTCGCCGGACTTATTAAATAGTAAAATCTCGAGCGAAGCGAGAGTATCTGGCGCGCAAGCGCCGGGGTTGGGAGGGGGTTGGGGGGAGGGAAGGGGTGAAAATCTGGGAAAATATGCATGCTAAAAGTTTTAATAATTACTTAAAAGATTTAACACCTGTTTTTTCAGGGATTTGTGAACTAATGTAAAGAAAGTGAAAATTATGAACCAATAATTATTATCTCAGCAAGGCTTAATTTGCGTCGCTCTGAACAAAGAGGAGAGTGTAGTGCATGACATTCTTGTTCATCATACTGCTTAGAATAAGTACAATGATCCTCCTTCAAAAAGCAACATAATGGATTTCCTTCAGCAAGTACTATATCCATATCAAGTTCTGGGCAGTGATAGTGAAGATATGTATGGGAACTTGGTGTAGATGCTATAGAATCAAGAGGCAAATTTGTTAAATTAGCCATACCTTCACATCTTTCTTTATTCATCTCTCCGAGAACATCTTGCATTGTTGAGAAATAGTCTAATTTTGGATCTTTTTCTAGTCTTTTTCTTGTTTCTTCTTCTACTTTATCTCCATAAGCTTCTTTTACACGATTAAGAAATGTTTCTAATTGCCCTGCCATTTTAAGACTAATATTCTCAGATATTTAAGTATTGTTGTGTTGAAAGATATAGATTTTATTAAAAAATGTGAATAATTTTGCTAAAAGCTATGAAAATCTGCGTGCTAAAAGTTTTTAGCAAAAGCTAAAACTTTAGATTTTCAATTTAACATACTTCTCTCACTTAAAGTTTTTAAAAAATCACAGATTTTTCAGTCTACGTTCTTCTAAAAAACAAGGTGGCAAAGATGTGCGGCGAATAAATAAATGGGGCGTAGAAAAAGCACCTTGCACTTGCCGATGTTTAGATATTTGATAAATGGAATCTCTGCAGGCATACGCTATAATAAAATCTACTGCAACTGCTAGAACAGATTCCATTGTGTTTAAATGTGCGGATCTTGTTGATTTTTGCTTCATTTTATGTGTATTTTCGCTTATTTTTGTCATTTTTGCTGTTTTTTGATGTTTTTTATGTGCGTTTTTGTGTGTTTTCCTTTATATTTCTCTTTGTTGATTTTTGCGTTTTTTGTGTGTTTTATGTGTTTTTCCTGTGTTTTTTGTGTTTATATTGGTGAAAAGCAGGGCCTAAAACCTAAATTTGGTTAGTTTTGGGATCTATCTTTTAGCTATTTCAAGCTATTTTAACCTGTCTAATTATATTTCGGCCCCCTTTTTTGTTATTTTATAGAGGGATTTGGGGTTTATAAACTTTATTTCCAGGGGTTTTTATTGGCTTGATTTTTGCTGTTTTTGAGTATTTTTTTGAAAAATTGAATCTAAAAAATGTGAAAAATCAAGGTTTTTGCTTAAATGTTTTAGCAAAAAATTGAAAAAAACAGCTAAAACTGATGAAAAATTAAATGAGATTTTGTCGACGATAAACAGCCTGTTTGGTGGTGTTTGATGCTGTTTGATTACATGTTTGATGCTGTTTAGTGGCTGTTTAGTGGCTGTTTGGTGGTATAAACAGCCCTGTTTTTCGTGTTATTTTTAGTGTATTTTTTAGCCTGTAAAATCTCTACAGAGATGTTGAGATTTTCACTAAATTTAAGGAGTAGTTATCGACGGAGTTGCTGATGATGAGAGAAAGGTTTTTAAAGGTGAAAATAGAGTATAATAATATGTTTGAATGGATTTTTGGTAGTAAAAAAGATGTGAAGAGGGTGGAAGAGGATACTAAAAAAGGATTTAATTCTGTAAAAGAAGATATCAACAAGCTAGGGGTGTGGATTAAACACCTAGATAAGAGTGATGAAGACTTAAAAAACCAGAATTATTTGCTTAGAGAAGAGTTATCGACGATTAAAGACGAGCTTGAATCAATAAAAAATATCATTTCTTTCCATGATTTAGAAGTTTTAAAACAACTTGGCAAAAGTCAAACAGCCCGTTTAAACAAACAAACAGGTGGTGGTGGTGTGCAGGGTGGTGTTCAAACAGCTGTTCAAACAGCTGATTTTAACAAAAATACTTTCTTTGATATTTCGAAATTGAGTGTTATGGAAAGAGCAATCATAATGGTGCTGTTAAACACAGATATGAAGTTGAGTTATGATGATCTTTCTGCAATGTTAGGAAAAGATAGAAGTACAATAAGGGGACATATTAACAGAATAAAGCAGAAAAACGAGAGTCTTGTAGAAGAAATAATAGAGCAAAATGGGAAAAAGAGGGTATTCATACCCCAGGATATTAAGGAAAATATGCTCAAAAACGTAAAAGTGAGAGTTGGTAATAGTGAAAAAGGGTTCAAAAAGCTAAAAAACTAGTGTTTTTTAGCTAAAAATAGCCCAAAACCCGAAAAGTGAGAGTTAGAATTGACCAAAAAATACTAAAAATTCAAAAACACTTAAGAAAAGTGAGGGTGGAAGAGGAAAAACAAGGCTCACCTGGTGAAAGTGAGGGTGAGTTATAGGGTGCGAGGATTAAAAAAGATCATGTTCAAGAAAGAAAGTGAGTCAGACAAAGAGTAAAAGATCAAAGAATAGGGAAAAAAGAGAGAAAAGGGAATTTTGAGTGCAAAAGAGAGGCAAAAGGAGAACAAAGAGACTCTGGGTCCATAGAGCTTAAGACTATAAAAAATAGGGGTTTTAAGCCTTGGGAAGGGAAGTGAGAGTGTCTAGAAGAAGCTATATTAGATAGATAATCGTTACACCGGAGAACAGTCTATATTTCCCTGAGTTTGAGAATAGTGTCTAGGGAAGCTATTTTTTTAAGCTCAGAAGAAATATGAAGAAGAACTCGTTTATTATCGAGTTTTTCCTTTAATATTGGCACTCCTTTTTGAATCAGCCTTATAGTGTAGTCCCTAATTGAGCTCTCTGAGAGGTTGAGTTTTTTGGCAACAGAAGAATATGATGCTTCTTCCTGCTGTTCAAGAGTATATATCGTCGAGAAAACAAGCATTTCCTGCTTAGTTAGACGCTTAAATTTAAGGCGTAAATCCTTTTTTATAGAGTCTAAACTCTCGAGGAGATGAGATACTTTTTGTATCTCAGTATAGTTAGCAGGGGCTGAAAACTGGCCCGGATTGAGTGTTGCATAGGAAATAGGGGTGTGTTGGTTTGTTTGTTGGTTTGTCTGTTTGTTTGTTGGAACCCCTTCATTTCCTGTGGAACTTGTAAAAATATTGCTTTTTAGGGCTTGGGAAGGTAAATTATCTGTTGGATTGTTGGACTGGATGTCCTGAAGCGTTGGGGTTGGTTGTTGGATTGTTGGGATTTGAATCTCTTGTGTTGGATTAAATCTTTCATTATTTAACTGATTCAACTGAGAATTGATGTTTGATATTTCTGCTTTTATATTTGAAAGTTCACTTATTAAAAAAGAAATATCATCTTTTACTTTCAAAAACGCTCTTTTTACTTCATCCTCGGACATTTAGTTAAGAATTTGTTGGAGTATAAAAGGATTTTTATTCTCTAATATACTATATCAGTTTATCATTGATGTTTAGCATAGGCTTCCTGAGCTTTATTTGATAATCTCCATCTTTGTCTTCTTGAGTAGAAATCTCCTTTTGCGTTTTTCTTAATTAGAACAACTAAGTCTTTGTCTTTTAGAGAAAACAACATGTCTTTTATGAATTCTTCGTCGCGGGCTATTTCTCTACTAATTTCTGCTGTGAATGCTGATTTTGGAAATATATGATAAAGATGGAATAAAATCTGTTCAGATATCTTGTCTCTTTTTTCTTTGCTTAGCCTCATAGAATAGTTATTCGGTATTAGTTTTTAAATATATCTTCTAGAACAATAATACTTAAAAAGCTGATAAATATTAGAACTAAATGAAAGTTGAGAAGGATATTAAACAAGAAAGAGGATTATATTATGCAAGGTTGTTTCCTTCTGATATTGCTTTCAGAGCAGAATACTTTTCTTGTGAAAAAAAGCCATCAGCAGTAATGATCTACCATACTTATTTAGTTAAGATACCCCATACCAATCCTGCAAATACTGATGAAAGTATCGGCTCTATGCAAGTGACTCGGGCTGCAGGAGTTATTTCTAATAAAAACCTTGGGAAGTTGGAAGAGATATTTAATGGTTTGGTGGATAAAAGAGAGCAAGTTCTAAATCAAGCTGCGACATAATAGTAAAATACACAAGGTTTATAAAAACAAGACAACTTAGAAAAATATAAAAGCGGGTTCTAGATGATGTTAAGATAGTTGTAAATGTAAAAAGATAAATGTGAATAATCATAAAACAAAAACATGGAAACTGAATGTAGAATAACCAATGCAGAATTGAAAGATGAGAAAGAACTTGAGAAGATACTTCACCCCCTTGTTAAAGAGTGGTTTTTTTCTAGATTTAAAGAGTTTTCACTTACTCAGAGATATGGGGTAATTCCTATTCATGGAAGAAAAAACATACTTATATCTGCTCCTACTGGTGGAACTAAGACACTTACTGCTTTTCTTTCTATTATTAATAATCTTGTAACACTTGCTGAGAAGAATGAGCTTGAGGATAAGATTTATGCTGTTTATATTTCTCCTTTAAAAGCACTTTCAAATGATATCCAAGTTAATTTAGAAAGACCGCTAAAAGAGATTATGGAACTTGGGGAGAAAAAAGGAATAAAACTCCAAGAAATTAGAGTTAGTTTAAGAACAGGAGATACAAATGCAAAAGAAAGAGCCAAACAACTTAAGAAAGCACCACATATTTATGTTACAACTCCTGAAAGTTTGGCTATTGCACTTAACTCGCCTGTTTTTGTAGGGCATTTAAAGTCAATTGAGTTTATTGTTATTGATGAGATTCATGCGCTTGCTAATAAAAGAGGAGTTCATTTATCTTTGACAATAGAAAGATTACAGGAAATAAGTAAAATCTGGCCTGTTCGAGTTGGTTTGAGTGCAACTATTGCACCTTTAGAGGAAATTGCAAAGTTTTTAATTGGGGGTAATAAAGATTGTTTAATTGCAGATGTCCAGTTTACAAAGAAAATTGACGTGGGTGTTCTTTCTCCAACTGATTTAATTGAAACTTCTGCTTTTGAAATGCAAAAAGGTTTATATGAAAAAATAGACCAGCTTGTGCAGGAACATAAGACTACTTTAATATTTACCAATACAAGAAGTGCAACAGAAAGAGTTATTCATCATTTGAAAGAGATGTTTCCCACTAAATATCTGGATGAGATAGGGGCTCATCATTCTTCACTTTCAAAAGAAGCAAGGTTTAGTATTGAACAAAGGTTGAGGGGGGGTAAATTAAAGGTTGTTGTTTCTTCTACTTCTCTTGAATTAGGCATAGATATTGGTTATATTGATTTAGTTATCTTGCTTGGAAGCCCTAAGTCAACTTCAAGGGCTTTGCAGAGAATAGGAAGAGCAGGACACAAGCTTCATGATGTTGCTGTTGGAAGATTTATTGTTTTAGATAGAGATGATATGATTGAGTGTGCTGTTATGCAAAAAGAAATGATTGAGAGGAAGATTGATAGAGTTCAGATTCCTAGAAATTGCTTAGATGTTTTAAGCCAGCAGATATTTGGTATGGCTATTGATGGGATTTGGCATATTGATAGAATGTTTTCTTTAATAAAAAGAAGTTATTGTTATAAAGACTTGAGCAGAGATGATTTTTTAAATGTTTTAAGTTATCTTTGTGGAGATTATGCCTTAGAGCATAGGAATGTTTATGCTAAAATATGGTATGATGAGAAAACAGGAGAGATTGGAAAGAGAGGAAAGCTAGCAAGAGTTATTTATATGACTAATATTGGGACTATTCCTGATGAGAGTTTTATTAATATTATTGTTTCTGCTACTAAACAAAGAGTTGGGGCTATTGATGAGGGTTTTTTAGAGAGATTAAAACCAAGGGATGTGTTTGTTTTAGGAGGACAGAGATATGAGTTTATGTATACAAGAGGTATGAATGCCTATGTTAGAACAAATGTTTCAAGACCCCCTACTATTCCTAGTTGGTTTTCAGAGATGCTGCCTTTGAGTTTTGACTTAGCTCTTGAGATTGGAAGGTTTAGAAGACTTCTCCAGGAGAAATTAAGGAGTAAAAAAAGTAAAGATGAAGTTTTAAGTTGGATTAAAGAGTATCTTTATTGTTCTGATGAGATTGCGCTTCGAATTTATGATTATGTTAAACAGCAGTTTGATTATTTAGGCGTTCCTAATGACAAAGAGATTATTATTGAGACATATAAAGCAGATAAGAAGTATTATATTTTCCATTCTCTATATGGAAGAAGAGTTAATGATGCTTTGTCAAGGGCAATTGGATTTTTAATTGGAAGATTGGGAGGAAGAGATGTTGAATTAGGAATTTCGGATAATGGCTTTTATTTATCAGGAGAAAATATTGAAATTGAGAAAGCGTTTAAGCATTTAAATAGTGAGAATGTGGAAGAAATTTTAAAAGAAGCTATTGAAAATACAGAGGTTCTGAAAAGAAGATTTAGACATTGTGCTTCTCGCTCACTTATGATACTAAGAAATTATAAAGGAATAACTAAGACAGCAGGAAGACAGCAGATGAGCTCACATTTTTTACTTGCTGCTGTTAGAAAAATGACAAAAAACTTTCCTATTTTAAAAGAGGCAAGAAGAGAGGTTTTAGAGGATTTAATGGATTTGGAAAATACAAAGAAAGTTTTAGGTATGATTGGAAAAGGAGAGATTAAGATTAGACATGTTGAAACTAGAGTTCCTTCGCCTTTTTCTCTTGGACTTGTGATTCAGGGTTATTCTGACTTAATTAAGATTGAGGACAAAATTAGTTTCTTGAAGAGGATGCATAGAGCTATACAAGGAGAGATTGATTCTAAGAAATAAGATATTGTAAGATATAAGTCATAAAAGAGTGATATAAATGATTTCCTATTAACTACCCCTATTATTAATAAACTAAATTATCATTGTTATTTATTATTATATCAGAGATTAAAATCAAATTATAGATTGGGCTCGTAATATTGGTATGGGTAAAAAATAAAGGGCATCACCATAACTTGGCAATATCTAGAAAATAGAAAAGATTTATAAATTAGGTTTAGCTTGATGGGATATGCAAAAGATGTATGAAAAACTAGGTATAAAGGGTGTGAATAAAACAGTATATCCAAAAGAAGATTCTCCCTATGATCTTGTAAAAGAATTATTAACAAATTATGCAAACAAATACATCATTGTTGATAATAATGGTTCTATTTTAGTTGAAAATCCACTTAGAATGCCTTATCCACAAGCAGATGTTATTGATAATGTAAAATCTGCGCAAACAGTGGTTGAATATCTTAATAGGGGAGCAAAGGGCCCTCATTCAAGTAAATATAGTGCTGTAAAAATAACAAAGGCTTCTTTGGCAAAGGTTTTGAAACTGCAAAAAGCACAAGAAGAAAAACCAGTTATGCGTCGTGACTTGCTTTTTAGAGGGGATGCTTCAGGCAGTATGAGACATGAAGATTCTGGTAGAGGATTGGGCGATATGTTAACTTCAATAATAGCAATAGGAAGTTTAATCATGGGTGTGGGATTAGTCTCAAGTAATGTAACTGGAAATGTTATTGGAAATTCTACGATAAGTGATATTAATGTTATGGGGTTTTCATTTTTAGCTTTGGGATTAATATTTGGATATTTGTGGGTTAGTGGTAAGGGGAAGAAATAATTTCTTAGAACACATTAGTAATTAACAAGGATTTTTTATATAGGGTTAGGATTATCAATTTAAGATTAATCGTAAGCTAAGAGAAAGATATTTAAGATATTGGAAATTAAAAAATATATGGAAGGGATGGATAGAGACATTGAAGATGTTGAAAGAAATGCCAAGACATGTCTTCAAAATGCATATAATGCCTTACAACAATATAGGAGAGAGCAGGCAAGGCCGAGAAGAAAAAAAGCTATTAAACAAGAAAGAGGATTGAAGAGATTTCTGATTGGATTAAAAACCTTCTTTGACGATACTCTTGGTTATCCCGCATATAAAGAAGTTCCGAAAAACAAGGCAGCTCTTGCTTTTCAAGAATATGCAGAACTTTCTGCTAAAATAGCAAGAAATGACTATCTTGAATTAGCAGATAGATTTGAAAAGAAAGGGGATAGAGAAAGGGCGAGAATGTATGATGAAAAAGCAGCTACTCTTGAAAGAGATTTCAGTGGGTTTCGAAATCAAATTTGGGAAAGATCTCCGTGGTATAATAATCCTGAGAGAAGAAGAACAATGGCTGTTAGTACTTCAGTTATCAGCTTGATTGGAGGATTGTTCTTGATAATTAATTCTCTTAATTCAGGAGTATTGGGAAGTCCTGGTGAAGAAGTTCTAAATTGGAATTTGTATATAGGGATTATACTTATTATAATTGGATTAATATTTGGATATTTTTGGATTCGTGGGAAAGGGAAGAACTAAATTTATTCTATGAGGGGGTATTTATATTAATCTATGCTAATATTGGTAATAATACTAATTACTTTTTTATATCTTGTTCAACTTACGAGCAAAAATATTAATGATTGACTAAAATTTTAACATCTTGAGCAACTTGGTGATTACTAAGGAATAGAGTTTACAAGAGATTCTAATAAAGTGATTGTATTTTTTACTGCTTTTTCCTGGTCTGGAAGAAGAGTTATCCTCTTTTCTTGAAGTACTCTTGAATATAAACTAGCTTGAGATGATAGTTGAGATTTTAACATTGCAGGATTTGATTTTCCTTTTGCTTCAATTGACATTATGAATTCAAGAGGTTTTGTAATATATCCTTTAAATGAGTAAGTATTCTCTTTATACTCGATTGTTCCATAGGAAACACCAGGGGAAACATGAATTTCTTGATTAAAAAAAGTTGTTTTATTTCTTGCTGTAATAGTCATTGTTTTTAGATAAGTTCTGGCTATTTTATCTGCTTCTTGGTCATCTACTTTCGCGCTTGCATTTTTATTCTTCCAAAATCCAAATACCATTTTTGTTATACAATTGCGGGGTTTTTAAGTATTTTGGTTATATGTTTTACAGGACAATAATAATTATATAAAATAGAGAAATCTTTTGCCAAATTAATAAACATAAATATATATTTAAATTTATAGGTTGTGGAGAATATATTAGAAAATATATAGTCTTATTTATAAACTTTGAATGGTATTAAATTATAGTCATGGAAGAAGTGGCTATTATTGCGGATTTGAATTCTGATGGTGCTTATTTTGCAAAAGGAATCTATGATTATCTTAGGGTTAAGGAAGGAAGGGGATTTTCAGTTAGTCTTATTGGATTAAAGATTACTAATTTTAAAGATAAGGAATTTAAGATTAAAGTTGAAGAGAATATAAGAGGAAAAATGTGTTTTTTAATTCATGATTCTAATAAAGAGCCATGCAGATGGCTTTCTGAGCTTGCTTTTATTCTTGATGCTCTTGCTTTTTCATCTCCGCAGGAAATAAATATCATTCTTCCTTATACAAGGTTTGCAAGACAAGATAGAAAAGATGAATCAAGAGTTTCTGTTAATGCTAAAGTTGTTGCTAATTTGATTTCAGATTATGCTACAAGAGGAATGACAATTGATTTACATACTCCTCAGATGCAAGAATATTTCTCTATTCCTTTTGATAATCTTTCTAGTATGCCTAGTCTGATTAATTATTTGAAGAAAAATCATGCTGGTGTTTTGCAAGACTTAGTTATTGTTAGTCCTGATTTGGGTGGGGGGAAGAGAGCAGAGTATCTTGTTAAGAGATTAAATTCAATTGGGATTAAAACAGAGGTTGCTTTTGGGCATAAGACAAGGGAAAAGGACAATGAAGTTGCTAAGACTATTGTAATTGGGAATGTTGAAGGAAAGAACTGCTTGATTATTGATGATATTATTGATACTGGAAATACCATGGCTAAGACAGCAGAGGTTTTAAGAGAAAAAGGAGCTAAGAAGATATTTGCGTTTGCAACTCACGGTTTATTTACAGAAGGAATTGAGAAGCTAAAAGTATTTGACAAACTACTTATTGGAGATACTATGAAAGTTCCTGCTGATGGGAACTTAGAAGTTGTGTCATTTATTAATTTGTTTGGAGAGGCAATTTACAGAACTGTTTCAGGAGAGTCTTTGTCTGTTTTGTTTGGAGATAGGAAAGAAGATATGGAGCAGAAATCTCTTGATGTTTGGGAGAAGATTTGATAGATTGTTAATAAGACTACGACTTTTTTACATCTTGAGCAATTTAGTAATTGGGGGGATTATCATGGGGGGAAAGTAGTTAGAGAAACATATATTTTAGAGTATAATATTGTTTATAAATAAAGAAAAGATAGATAAATATGACATTAAGAAAAGTTATAACTGAAAATTATTCTGGAAAAAAGGATGTTGTAAATACTCTTTATGATAAACTTAAAGAATATGCTTCTGGGGTTGAGAGGATTGGGTGTGGGCAGAAAGGAGTTATTGGGGGAAATCTACTTGGGGCTATTGGGGAATATGAAATTGGTTGGGAATTAATTATTCCCGGAATTGAAGGGGGAAGAGTTAGAATTGTGGGGAAAGAAGAAAATCCAAGCAGAGCATTTTTAGGAACTTCTGTTGCATTTAAATATCTAGAAGGAACTTCTACACACAGATTAAATCTGATAAGAATTCCTTTGGCTCAATGTGGTTTGGAGAGAATAGGGGAAAAGTAATATGGCCTTAAAAAAAGTTATAGAGGAAGTTTATTCTGGAAAGAATGATGTTGCTCATAGTCTATATAAAATATTTAAACAATATGCTGATAAAGTTAATAAAATCCCTGAACACGAAGAGACAGATACAATGAATGAGGGATGTAGGTACTCAACATCGGGTTGGGATTTAAGAATTCCAAGTATTCCTTGTGGGAAAATCTCAATTAGACAAACAATTCATACACCTGGCGGAAAAATTACCGAATGTTCTATTGAATTTAGATATCTTGAAGGGACTTATATAGGGGATGTGGAAGAAGTCAGAGAACATATTAGAAAATCTGGCTTAAAATCTGTGTTGAAGTAAGATTTATTAATGATTAATTCTCAGCAAAGTTATGGCTAAACAGGATTACAAATTTATAGATAAATGTGTGTGGATTGAAAAAGAGAAGATTCTTGTAATTGCTGATTTGCATATTGGATATGAGCAAGGATTGCAGGAGAAAGGAGCATTTATTCCGAGACAACAATACAAGATAACTGTTGATGAACTGAGAAAAGTTGTTGAAAAAACAGGCAGAATTAGCAAGATAATTATTCTTGGAGATTTAAAACATGATTTTTCAAGAAATTCAAATCAAGAATGGGGTGAAATTTCTAGTTTTCTTTATTTTTTATATAAGAATTGTGAGAAAATAATTTTAATTAAAGGAAATCATGATAACTTTATTGAAAATATTACTTCTAAGAAAGGGGTTGATGTAAAAGATTATTTAATTATTGGAGAAAATGCTTTTATTCATGGGGATAAACAATATTTAGATATTTTAGATAAAAAGATTAAAAGAATTTTTATAGGGCATCTTCACCCTGCTGTTTCCATTCGAGAAAATGCAAAAGTAGAAAGATATAAATGCTTTTTAGTTGGAAAGTGGAAGGGAAAGGAGATAGTTATCTTACCTAGTTTCTTTCCTCTCATAGAAGGTGTTGATATAAGTAGGGAAGATATGGGGGAGGGAAATCTTGTCTATAGCTTTGATTTAAATGATTTTAAAGTTTTTATTGGTGATGGAGAGAATGTTTTGGATTTTGGAAAATTAAAGGAGATTGAAAAAGACTAAAGATTAGTTAAACTGCAACAGAATATCCTGGTTCTAGATGTTCTGGTTCTAAAAGAGAAGGGGGAATTGTTCTTTTTCTGGTTTCTAAAGTGGCTGTGGCTCTACAATAGGTATCAACAAGGGTCATTAACCTTTTTCTTGCTTCTATTGAACCTTGGTTTTTAATATCTTCATAAAAGTTGGTTGCTAAATATTTTAACTGTGCTCTTAATAAAGAAACATTATTTTGTATTGTATCTTTAATGTGTTCTGCTCCATTGCCCCAGAGTTCTGGATTAAATCCCCTTTGTATTTTTTCAAATTGGCCTAGCAAACCCGAGATTTGTGATTCAAGGCTTGATTTTTTTTCTTCTGGAGAGAGGTTAGAAGTTAATATTACTTTAGCAGATCTTGTTGAATTTTCTTCCATTTTAAATAACATTAAATGGATTAGCCAATATATTTAAATGTTGGCTAAACAGATTGTATTCTATAGAACAACAATACTTAAATATAAAGAAGGATTGAGATAAATATGGTTGAAGATAATGGGAAAGATTTGTGGGATGAAATAAAAAAAATAGAAAAAGAAATGGATATAAGGGCCAGGGAGATTGGGCTTTATGAAAGAGGAATTTTTATCGAACCAAAAGGTAATTCAAAAGAGGAGCTTTTTAAGGCATTGGAACATAATCTTGTAGCTAAAATTGATGATAAGAAATACCTTGAATTGACAGATAGGCGAAAGCAACTTTTACGCCAAGGACATCTTACTGCAATGATAGAATTACATGATATGGTTTCAGGCACGCCTGTGCCTGGGGGAAGATACAGATAATTTAACAATTATTAACTTCTAAAAAGAGCAGATAATAATATTGTCATGATTCTGTTATGTCTTCAATTTAATTTAAGATTATAATTATTAATATTGGTGGTTAATGAGGTATGTTATAAGAAAAATATAGAATTAACCTGTATATTCTGCATTATCTTGTTGGGGTTGTCCTGGTGCTATCTTTGGAAGAGGAATATGTGAAGGAATTCCTAGTTCGTCTGACAATTGCAGGGCTTTGACATTACATTTTGACAAAATTATATTAAACAAAGGTATTCTTACATCTTCTGGTGTTTTCTTTTTCTTCCATTCTTTTATAACTTGTTTTGCTTTTTCATCGTCTAAAAGCAGAAGAATAGAGCCTTCAAAATCTATTGAAGCAAATTTAGGTTCGTAGCCAACAATATATTTAAAACTAAATTTTAAAACATTATCTTCTTTTATTAAGTCTATTTTTTCTTTATCAACTGAAACAATCTCTATGTGATGATTTACTTTTACCTGACCTTCTTGCTTTTCTTCTCTTTTACCAGAGATTTTCGTAAAGTTAAATCCAATTAGTCTCATTTTAGTTAGAAATATTTAAATTAAATCCTCTTCTGATACAACAACGAAGTCGCCTATTGCAATAATTGCGTTGTAAGGGATTAAAATTTCATTATCTTTTGTTTTTTCTATGTTCAAATTTCTAATATAGGTTGTTGGGTCTTTTAAAACAAGTTGAATCAGCTCTCCTGTTCGTGTTTCAAATGTTATATCTTTGACTAGACCGAGTCTTTTTCCCTCTTTTGTTACGACTAATTTTCCTATTATCTCTTTTAGTGGTTTTTTGTCAATTGCCATGTTATTTTAATTGAAAATTGAGCTAATTTATAAACCTTTCTGTTATTTGTAAAATTTAAAATTTATTATTTTTACTTATTTTGAGGAACAAAAGTTATATGAGAAAGTTTATTAATGAAAAACTTGTTGAGATTAAATGGTAAACTTGAGAAAATTTCCGAGAAATTCTGAAACTTTATGCTTAGCTTCTATTGTTGATAGTATAACTAAAGATAAAGAGAGAAATCTAAGAGATTATGATGAATGGGTTGGTAAAATTAGTAGGATAAAAGCAATGTGTTATGATTTAGATAAAGCAAGAGATTATCTTGCTTTTGAAGGTATTGGGGAATTTGTTTCTAAATTTAGATTAGATGTTTATAGCTTTGGTGATTTAAAATATGATGATATATTGCAAACAGTCTTTTTTCATAAAACGCAAGAAAGATTAAAGAGTCATAAGACAATTATTGAAATTGAAAACAAGCCAAGTTATTTTTGGTATGAGCCAGATCATACTGTTGAAGATAGGGGATGGATTGGAAGATTTTTAACAAGAACTTCGCCTCTTGAGGGGGGTTTTTTATTTTCTTTATATAACTCTTCTAAAGAAGATATTGAAAAATTAAATAATGAATTTGATAAATTAGAAGTTTTAAGAGAATCTATGATTAAAAAAGAAGATGTTGTAGTGGGTAATTTTAATTGAAAACTCTAGATATTCTTTAATATTAATATAAAATATAAAGGGAAAATAAGATTTGTAGTGGGTAAAATGGGTGGGTTGATTCTAATATAAAAAAAAGAAGGGTGTCCCCTTGATTGCACTTGGAGATATTATAATAAGGTTTATAAAGGAAATTTTAAATTTTTTTCTTCTTTCTTCATTTATAAATATATGTGTGATATAATATATATATTATATTATATATATTATAATATATATAATGGGGTATATAATTCAAAAATTATAAAAAAATTAAATTAAAAAATTTTAAAAATTATTAATTTTATTTTTCCTCTATTTCCAAAGGAAATTTTAATACAGAAATTAAAGGGTTTTTCATTATTAAGTTACACTTTTTAGTTGATTTACGACGGGGTTTTTCTTTTATTTTATAGTTTCTATAGGAAATAGGGGTGTGACTTATATTGTCTAGAATATAAAAGTTTATAAAAGGGAAATAATGTAAGATATTTGCAGATAAAGTAAATTTAATGTAAAAATAAAAAAGATGGTGGTAAAATTAGATAAAATTTTTGATTCCTTTACAAAAGATAGTTTGTTTAATAATAAATTTGCTCTGCAAACAAATTATACCCCTGAAACAATACCTCATAGGGATAAGGAGATTGAACAGGTTGCAAGTATTCTTGCTCCTGTTTTGAGAGGAGAGAGAACGAGTAATTTATTCTTGTATGGAAAAACAGGGACAGGAAAGACACTAAGTATACAATATGTAAGAGATGAATTAGTGAAGAGAAACCAGGCTGCAAATAATGATAAAAAATTAAGAATAGAATATATTAATTGCAAGCTAAAACAAGTTTCTGATACAGAATATAGGATTCTTGCTGAAATTATTAAGAAATTGGGAGATGAAGTGCCTGCCACAGGACTTCCAACAAGTGCTGTTTATAATAAATTTATTGAAGTTCTTGATAGAGAAAAACAAGTGGTCTTGCTAATTTTAGATGAAGTGGACCAGGCTGTTAAAAAAATATCTGATAACTTTCTTTATAATTTAACTAGGTTAAATTCAGAATTAAGTAATGCACAAATTAGTATTGTGGGGATAAGTAATGATTTAACTTTTTTAGATAATTTAGACCCTAGAGTAAGAAGTAGCTTAAGTGAGGAAGAGGTTGTTTTTGCACCATATAATGCTTTGCAGTTACAAGATATATTAAAAGAAAGAGCCGAGCAGGCGTTTAAAAAAGGCGTTGTTGACTCAGGAGTTATCTCAAAATGTGCTGCATTTGCAGCAAGAGAGCACGGAGATGCAAGAAGAGCATTGGATTTGCTTAGAATAGCAGGAGAATTGGCAGAAAGGGATGGTGCAGAGAGAATAAAACTTGAGCATATTGATGGAGCAAATGAAAAAATAGAGAAAGAGAAAATTCTTGATATTATTATGACAGAACCAAAACAGTTTCAATTGACTTTGCTGTCTATAATACAACTTACAGAATCCCAGAAGATTGATACAATATTTACAGGAGATATTTATAATATTTATCAAGACCTGTGTCAGAAAACAGGTACAGATGTCTTGACGCAGAGAAGGGTTTCAGATATTGTTGCTGAGTTTGATATGCTTGGGCTTATCACTGCAACTGTTATTTCAAAAGGAAGATATGGAAGAACGCGGGAGATTAAACTTGCAATTCCAACACAGCTGCTTGGAAGGGCCAAAGAAATTATAAAAGAAAGTTTGGGTTTGTAAATTAGAGTAAGATTAAGGGGTTAAATTTTATAGGGTATTGAAAATGAACAATGAATTATTAAAATGTTGTTTGGAAAATGGCTTTTTGTTAGACAAAGAGATGCTTGACTTGCTTAGTCAGATTGATGGGGAGATAGCAAAGAGAATAATTGCAAAGATTGGTTTAATTTGTTCTGATAAATTAGTTACAAAATCATGTTTAACTAAAAATTTCGTTAGGGCACAGCAGGTATTCTCTGATATGGGTGAGAAGATTATTATTGAGAAGCTAATGGTAAATCTTGGGTTAAAAATAGAAGTTACCAAAGAAATAACAGAAAAGGTTGTTGAAAAGAAAGCAGAAGGAAAAAATGAAGGAAATTTTAAGATTCTACAAGCATATAATGATAAGAGCAGGAAAATAGGTGTGCAGGATTTTGTTAAGCATTTTAAAAATCGATTTGAGACAATAAGGAATATTTTAAGAGACAGGCCAGAGTTGCAAAATCTTATCTCTATAAATAAGATTACTGGAGATAAACAAGGGATTTCTTTAATTGGCATGGTTTACAGCAAGAGGGTTACTAAAAATAAAAATATTATTCTGGAAATCGAGGATACTACAGGTAGAGTTAATGCGCTGATAAGTCAGAATAAGGCGGAAGTTTATGAAAAAGCAAAGGATATTTTAATAGATGATATTATTGGGATTAAATGTTCTGGAAGCAGAGAGATTGTTTTTGTTAATGATTTAATTTATCCTGATGTTTTTATTCAAGAAAAGAAAAAAAATCAAGAAGAAGAGTTTGTGGTATTTACATCAGATACACATATAGGAAGCAGAAATTTTCTTGAAAAGAATTTTGAAAAGTTTATAGGCTGGCTTAATGGAGATTATGGGGATGAAGCAACAAAAGTTAAATATTTATTTATAGTTGGAGATACTGTTGATGGTGTTGGTGTACATCCAAGTCAAGAAAGTTTTTTGACAATTAAAGATTTAAGAGAGCAGTACAAAAAACTCGCAGAGTATTTAGGAAAATTAAGAAAAGATATTAAGATTATTTTATGTCCTGGACAGCACGATGGCACAAGACTGGCAGAGCCACAACCTGCACCTAGCAAAGATATTGCTGCTGATTTATATGAAATGGAGAATGTTTATTTTGTAAGCAATCCTGCTTTAATTCAGATAGGTGATGCGGGTTTTAAGGTTTTAATGTATCATGGAGATAGTTTACATGATTTTATTAGTGAAATAGGTGCATTAAGACTAAATAGGGGGCAGGACACGCCTGCAAAAGCTGTTAGAGAGTTATTAAAAAGAAGACATCTTGCACCAATGCATTCTAAAGCAGTTTATATTCCTTGTGAAGAAGATCACTTGGTTATTAGAGAAGTGCCAGATATTATAACAACAGGAGAAATGCACAGGGGTGATGTTGATTTATACAATAATGTGTTAATTATATGTAACTCTTGCTGGCAAAGCACAACTCCTTTTGAAGAGAAGATGGGAAATCACCCAATTCCGTGCAAGGTTTCTCTGCTAAACTTAAAAACTCGTGAGCTAAAAATAATGGATTTTAGCGATGATGAAGAAAGAAAGGGAAAACCTGAAGGGGAGGGAAAACATGATTGATATTATTGAAGAAGCAAGAAAATTTGCAGAAGAAGAGTGTAAAAAACCCAGTGCAAACTATCCTACTGCCTATGGGCTTCATTTTATTTCGATGCATAAATCTGCGAAAGAACTTGCAAAGAAACTAAAAGCAGATGAGGAAATAGTTGAAGTTGCTGCATGGTTGCATGATATTGGGAGTATTATTTGTGGAAGAGAAAATCATCACATTACTGGGGCGGAAATTGCAGAAAAAAAATTAAAAGAATTAGGATATCCTGAAGACAGGATTGAAAAAGTAAAGCTTTGCATTCTTAATCATAGGGGTTCAAAAGAAAAAGAAAACACTAGGGATTCTATTGAAGCTCGGGTTATTGCAGATGCAGATGCCATTGACGCTTTTAATGATGTTTCTAAACAATTTGTAGTTTGTTTAGTTCATGAAAAACTTTCTCTTGAAGAGGCAAAGAGATCTATAATAAGAAAACTGCAGAATAAATGGAACCAACTTTCTTTAGAAGAGTCTAGACAGATGATTAAACCTAAATTTGATGCTGCAATGGTGGTGCTTGGAAACTAAAAAATGAATACAATAAAATTTGATAATTTTAAGTATTCAAATTTAGGAGGTAAATTTGAATATTGAACAATATTTTAATGAGATAGAAGATAAAGTTAAGGTTGCGTATAGTATTGCAGAGGCTGCAAGAGCAAAGGGATTAGATCCTATGAATAAGGTTGAGATTTTACTGGCAACAAATCTTGCTGAAAAGTCTCTTGGACTAATTTCCACTATTTATCCTCAGCTAAATGATAAGAGAATTGTAAATAGAATATTAGAACTTGAGAAAGAATACGGGCAGTTAGATATGGCTGTTTCTCTTAAGATTGCAGAGGAGATTGCAAAAGAAAAGTTTTGCAAGTTTGAAAATCTATTACAAGCAATAGATGCGGGAATTAGGGTGGGGTTTGCATATACTACTCTTGGGGTTGTTTCTTCTCCTATAGAGGGCTTTACAGGATTAAAACTTGGAAAAACAAAAGAGGGGAAGGAATATTTTATTGCATTTTTTTCAGGACCAATAAGAAGCGCAGGAACAACTGCCTCTTGTGTTGCACTGATGATAATTGATTATTTAAGAGAGCTATTTGGCTTTGCAAAATATGACCCTGATGAGAAAGAAGTTAAAAGATATATAACTGAAAATTATGATTATCATGAAAGAGTTTCTAATTTACAATATTTACCAACAGAAGAAGAAATTGAATTTCTTGCAAAAAACATGCCAATTCAGATTGATGGAGAGCCTACAGAGCAGAGAGAGGTTTCTAATTATAAAGACTTGCCAAGAGTAGAAAGTAATTTTATAAGGGGTGGGATGTGTCTTTGCTTTTCAGAAGGGCTCGCGCAAAAAGCACAGAAAGGATTGAGATTGTATAATAATTCAAAAGCAAAAGGAATTCAGGCGACTGGCTGGGATTTTTTAAAGGATTATATTGAAATACATAAAAAAAGAATTTCAGGAACATCTGATACTTCTCCTACTTATATAAAAGATTTAGTCGCAGGAAGGCCTGTTTTTTCCCATCCCTCTAGAAGCGGGGGATTTAGATTTAGATATGGGAGGAGCAGAGTTTCTGGATTTTCAGCAACATCTATACATCCTGCTACAATGGGTATGTCTAATTGTTTTTTGTCAACAGGAAATCAGCTAAAGGTTGAGAAGCCGACAAAAGGGTGTGCTATTACTTCTTGCGATTCAATTGATGGACCTGTTGTCAAAATGATTAATGGAAGTGTTAAAAAAGTAAGTGATTTTGAAGAAGCTAAAAGTTTGTATAAAGATGTGGAAGAAATAATTTATTTTGGAGATATTTTATTTTCACTTGGGGATGTTATGAATAGAAATTATGAATTACTTAAGCCAGGGTATGTTGAAGAGTGGTGGGTATTGGATTTAAGAAAAAAAATTAATGAAAAATTATTAAAAGAGATAAAAATAAAGCAGGAAGATGGAAGTGAAAAGAGTGAAAGAGTTGAGAATGCTGATTTGGCTGATGAGGAAAGGTTAAAGTTAAAAGCAGATTTGAAGATTAATCCATATGGTGTTTCTTTTGAAGAGGCAGTAAGAATTTCTAGAGAATATGTCATTCCTATGCATCCAAAATATATAGTTTATTGGACACAGATAAGCTCTGAAGAATTTTTAGGATTATTAGACTGGCTTGGGCATGGAACTTATTCTGAAAAAATAATACTACCTTATAATAAATCAGAAAGAGAGAGATTTGCTAAAGGGAAAAGGGCTTTAGAATTATTAGCAATAGAACATGATGTAACAACAGAAAACGTTGTATTGACAAAAGAGAGTTCTGGTCTTCTTGCTGTGAATTTAGGACTTGAACTTGGTGTTTTTAGTTTGCAGGAAGTTGTTGAAAGGTTTTGCAGAGAGTTAAAGGTGTTGCAAGGTCCATTGGAAATCAAGGAGTTAAAGATTTTAGAAATAGTTAATAATTTTTCTAAATATAAAATTAAAGACAAGGCAGGCGCATTCATAGGGGCAAGAATGGGTAGGCCTGAGAAAGCAAAACTTAGAAAATTAACAGGAAATCCGCATGCTCTTTTTCCTGTTGGAGAGGAAGGTGGAAGATTTAGAAGTGTTCAGGAGGCTGTTGAAAAAGGATTTATAGAAGCTGATTTTTCAATTTATTTCTGCAAAAATTGTAATAAAGAAACAATTTATTATGTTTGTGAAGATTGCGGGAATCAATGCGAGAAGATGAACTTTTGCAAAGAATGTAAGCAGAAATTTTTTCAGGAAAAATGTCCACACCATGCTTTTGGGCAGGAGCATTACACTAGGAAAATTGATTCAAAGCATTATTTTGATGCTGCTATAAAACATTTAAAGCTTGAAAAAGGAGAAATTCCCCCTTTAATTAAAGGAGTTAGGGGGACAAGTTCAGAAAGTCATATACCTGAAAACCTTGCTAAGGGTATTTTAAGGGCAAGACATCATTTATGTGTAAATAAAGACGGGACAATAAGATATGATGCAACAGAACTGCCTATTACTCATTTTAAACCAAAAGAAATTGGAACTTCTATTGAAAAGTTAAAAGAAATTGGGTATAAAAGAGATATTGATGGGAAGGAACTTGAAAATAATGAGCAAATTTTAGAATTAAGGCCGCATGATGTAATACTCCCTGCTTGTCCTGAATCTGATGATGAAAAAGCAGATGAAGTTTTTGTTAATCTTGCTAAATTTGTTGATTCTCTTTTATTTAGATTTTATAATCTTAGACCTTTTTACAATGTCAAGACAAAGGAAGATTTAATAGGACATCTTGCTGTTTGCATGGCTCCTCATAATTGTGCAGGTGTTGTTACAAGAATTATTGGATTTTCAAAAGTTCAGGGACTTTTGGCTTCTCCTTATTTACATGCTGCTGTTAGAAGAGATTGTGATGGAGATGAGGTTGCTGTTATGTTAATGTTGGATGTATTGTTAAATTTCTCTAGGAAATTTCTTCCAGCACATAGGGGTGGAACACAGGATGCGCCTCTTGTTTTAAATGCAAGAATTAGAGCAGGAGAGGTTGATGACCAGATTTTAGATTTAGAACTTGGCGCTTATCCTTTGGAAATGTATGAGATGGCTGAAAGAGGAGAGCATTCTTCTAAAGTTTCTTTAGATAATGTTAAGAAAAGACTTAAAGAGGGGAAAAATCCTTTGATAGATATTGGTTTTACACATGGAACTTTTGATATTAATGCAGGAGTTATAAATTCATCTTATAAATCAATACCAAGTATGAATGAGAAAGTTGCAAAACAAATGGATGTTGTTTCTAAGTTAAGAGCTGTTGACACTGCTGATGTTGCAAGACTTGTTATTGACAGGCATTTTATTAGAGATATTAGGGGTAATTTAAGAAAATTTTCACAACAGGAGTTTAGATGTGTGGCTTGTAATGAAAAATTCAGAAGACCGCCTCTTTCTGGCATATGTACTAAATGCAATGGCAAAATTATATTTACTATTTCACACGGCAGTATAATTAAATATCTTGAGCCTGCATTAACTCTTGCAAATAATTTTAATGTTCCTATTTATATGAAGCAGAATTTGGAGCTAACTAAGAATTATATTGAGAGTATTTTTGGGAAAGAAAAGGAAAAGCAAGAGGCTCTTGGGAAGTATTTTTAAACTTAACTCTTTATTATTATAAATGAAAAAGATAATTCAGAAGCATACTAAGACTGCAAAAGAAGCTGCAAAAGAATTTAGGAAAGAGTTTAGAAAGCAGTTAATTGTTGCTATAACTGCTGCATTTGCTTTTTTAATTGCTCTTGTATGGAGAACACCTATTGAAAATTTGATTGGAAAGATGAATATTTGGCTTGGATTGGCACTTGATAATATTTATTCTCAAATTATTTCTGCAATTATTGTTACTTGCATCGGGGTTGGTATTTTAATAGTTTTAAGTAAGTGGGAAGCTCGGGAAGATTAATCTCATAATCTTATTCTTACAATATTAGTGTTTAATTATTATGCTAAAGTATAATAATCTTTATAAAATCAAAAAAATATGAAGAAATATGGCAGAACAGAAAATTTATACTTTAAAAGAATTAGAAGAAAAAGTTGAGAGATTTGAAAATGGGGATTTGCAAAATCTAAAAAATACCGCACCTTATTTTTGCTATAGAAATTACAGAGATTTGATGAGAAGAAGAGGGCTGATTGAGATTGGTGAGAAATATAAAAGATAAAGTTAAATAAGGTTTAAATAATTATTGTTTTCTAAAATATGTTTTATAAGACAATCTTGTTTTTATACTGATAATTGTTTTCACTATTTTAATGAAAAGAGAAAGCAAAGATGGAATTCATGGAAGGATTAGGGCTAAAGAAGTTATTTCTCATATAAATTTTCTTGTTCCTGAATATAAAAGACAGCAATATAAAGAGAACTTTTTAAAACATCTTGGGAAGTATTCTTTTAAAAAGCATAAAGTGGGAGAGGAGAGACATGAGGGGTGTAAATATTGGCTTGAAGATGTTGTAGATTTGGATTTTAGAAAACCAGAAGAATATGCCCTTATTATAATGGGTGATATGGACAGAAAACAACAGAAAGATCATGCTAAAAGATTTTATAATGCTTTTGTAAGGGGGTTTTGGGGTTAAAAAGGAAGATAAAAAATTATTGAGGGAAGCATTAAACTTCCCATTAGATGAGTTCTTCTTACTCCTGTCAGGATTGTGAATAAACCTATAAAGGTTGCTGTTGTGAAAATTAAAAAACCGAGCCAGCCTGAGAAGAAGATTACAATTGCTGTTATAAATATCAAAGTTGACAGTGAAAGAATTCTATAATTTATTTTTGAGATATACTTTGAGAGGAGTTTGGAGATAAATAGTGCAAGGAAGAATGCAAGGACTGCTGAAATTACCATAATTATTAGAATTATCATCATGTTTTGAAGAGTGATATTTTGAAGAAGGGTTTGAACGGCAACTGCTGTTCCTGTTCTTGCTTTTTGAATGCTGTATAATGTTATAAATGATAAACCAGCTATTGCTGTGTTTATTGTTCCTAGAAGAATTAGAAATTCCCTTCTTTTTACCTCTCCTATTATGTCAGAGCCTATTGCAGCTGCCTGCCCTGTTCCAAGTGCAGGAAGAAAGGCACATAGTGGTGCTGTTAATACGGATGCTATTGAAGAAAGAAGAGCTTCTTTTTTTGATATTTTTAATTTTTTTAGCAGGATTATCTTTTGTTTTGGTATTTTTTGAGATTTTGAAATTGATACTATTAAAGAAGAAGAGCCAAAAAGGCCTGTTAGTAATGGAAGAAGAGATTCTTTTAAAGGAAGAGTAATTGTTGCTAAACCTAGAAATCCTGAAAGCAGAAAAATAATTAGCGCTGTTGTTTTTGATTTTTTTTCTTTAAAAATCAGATAAACATTTGCAAAAACAAGAAGGAAGAACATTACAAATTTTAAATTAGAGTAGATAATTGGGAAAATATAAATAAATATTGGAGAAAAAGTAATTATAAGAAAAATCCCAATAAGTCCGCCATATAAGGTTAGAATTATTGCTTCATGTGCTCTTCCTTTTAACAGAAATTCGTGTCCAGGAAGAACAGAAAGTGTTGTGTCTTCATCAGGAGCTCCGAGAAAGATAGATGGAATAAAATCAAGAAAAGTGTGGGTTATTGTCATTGAGACTATAAAAATCACAAGAGCAATGGGGGAGAAAATTGTTAGGAGAATTGATGATGAAGAGATTAAAATTGCTGAGACAAGATTTATATGAATTCCAGGAAGCAGGCCTGTTAACGTCCCGGCGGTCACACCGCAAAGCAAAGCGATGATAAGTTCAAGTATCATCTGGCGTCTCCTGAAAGGTTAGCGTCGTTAAATCTAATCTTCTTGTTAAAATTTCTAATCTGTTTGGGTTTAAATATCTTATCCATTGTTTGATATTCCCAGACAATCGGTGCGATTGAAAAGGCACAATTGCTTTTGTTCTTTTCAAACAACACTAATCGTCGATGAACATTAGGTTTAATGTGTATCCCTGCTCTTTTTTAGGGTGTGATTTGTGGATTATGTGGCTTTGAGATTAATTCTCAGCGGATTCCTTTGTAACTTTGCTCTTTTTGATATCTCTTAAGGTCATAATTGCTTCATCTCCAATTTTCCAACCATAACCTTGATTTATAGAAACCATTACCTTTTTACCTTGCGATGGCTTTTCAGGATTCAATTTTATAATTCCCTTATTATTGAAGTATTTCACATATCTTCTTGTATTCTTGTAATCAATTTTTAAATCTCTGCTTATGTCGGAGATAGTAGTTTCTTTATCTATATTTTTTAAAAGATAAAGTAATATTTTAGTTTTTATCGGGTTTAATGGAATATCTTGACTCAGTAAGGCAAGCATCATCATGTGATTATCTTTCAGACCTTTCATGCTTGTATCTGATAAATCTATTTTTTTCATATTATTTTGAGGTATCTTTAGTTTTTAAAACTTAGGTTAGATTGACATAATCTTTATATACTAGGTATGTTTAACTTAGGTCATAGTTACCTAAGAAGATGAAGAAAAAATATTGCTTTGTTATTGAATCTGAAGAAATAGAGAAGGTTGACTCTTTAGCCAGGCAGATTGAAAGATCTAGGAGCTTTGTTGTAAGAGAAGCAATAAAAAGTTATTTGAAACTAAAATCAAAAATGCAAAAGAGAAGTGAAAATGGAACAAAAGAGTGACTTTAGAAGACCTGGAGAAAAGGAAAATGAAATGCTTTTAGTTAAACTAACTAAAACTCAAAAGCAAAGAATACGGATGCTAACCGAAGCTTCGGGATATAAATCAATTTCTGATTATGTCAGGTTTATGCTACTTAATCCTTCTTTGGAAGATAAGTTTAATCAGATTATGAATGCAGACAGAATTACAAAAGAAACTCTAATAAAAATTATGCTTGAACTTCAAAATGGGACTAAATATTAAACTTGCGGAAAATTGGAAATTGAAATCTGATTGTCATCAGTTTTTCTTAGTAAGACTTGATGAAAATGGTAGAGAATTTATAGAAGGTTATTATTCTTCAATAGAATCCTGCCTTCAAGCTTTATTTATTAAGAGAATTAGGGCATCTAGCGCAGAGGATATACAAACCCTTATCATTGAGATAAAAGCTTTCCAGTCAGCCCTTAACAAAGCTTTACAGCCAATAAATCTCGAGATAGCACTCGTTTCTGAGCTAAATAAACTAAAATCTAAGGAGTAAAATGAAAATTATTAAAGATCCTCAAGTTTTGACAAGTCAATACTTGCCCGAAAGACTGCTTTTTCGTGATGAGTTAAAAAAGAAAATACAAGATAAAGTAAAAATTGGTATCGGTAATATTCTTATTTTAGGAGATACAGGCACTGGTAAAACGGTAACTGTTAGAAAGGCTGTTCAAGAACTTAGAGAGACTAAACTTATTGAGATAAATTGTTCAACAGAAAATACTTTTGCTTCAATAACTAAAAGAATAATTTATACAATTCGAGATGTGCCTTATTTCGAATCTGGAAAAAGTAGGGGGCAGTTAGCAGAGGATTTAATTAAAGTTTTGAAAACTAAAAGGCAAAAGAAGATTGTTTTTCTATTTGACGAAATAGATAAGTTAATAGAAAAAGACAGAGCTCAGCAAGAAATCTTAACTCCTATTTTGGAAAATACCTCTGCAAATGTTATTCTTATTTCAAATAAAAGTGAAGCTTTGAAGAGCCTTGATTCAAGAATTGAAAGCAGATTGCATCCAGAAAAACTAATTGTTGAAAGGTATAATGCTAAGGAAATCGCAGATATTCTTTTGGAAAGGGCTAAAAAAGGGTTGGAAAAAGGCAGTTTTGACAGGGAGATTTTAGCTAATATTTCAAGATATTGTTATCAGACAAGCGGGGATATAAGGGATGCTTTAAGTCTGTTTTCTGAAGTTAGCCAATTAGCAGAAAACAGACAACAAAAGTTAAGCCTTGAGTTATTGAAAGAGGCTCAAGAGAATTTAGAGGAGATAGAATTTGAAAAAATGTTTTCTTCCTTGACTTTACATCAGGCATTAGTTTTAGGAGGAGTTGCATCGCTTTCTTCTAAAAATTCTGAATGTTACACCGAGATAAATGAATTATATAATTTTTATGAACTAGAAACTAAAAAGCATAATTCCAAAGCAGTAGGATTTAGACAATTTGAAAATCTTCTAAAGAAATTAAGATTTAATGGATATATAAGAAATGAAATGCGAACTCCGAAAAATAGAAAGGGCAGATTGTCTGTTGTTTTTCCATTATTTAATGTTAAGAAATTTATGGAAACCTACTTCACATCAAACGCAACAAACGAAATCGCATCCTCCCACTCCCCCAGTGAGATTTCGTTTGATTCGCTAGGTCTATAATAAGATTTATAAACTATGGTAAGTAATATTACCATATGGTAGAAAGTATTAACAATATGAAAACCGAGATAGTTGGCTTGTATAAAGGGGACTATTTGAGTCAGTTTCACATAAGGCAGATGGCTAAGCTCATCGGAAAGAGTCATGTAAGTTTATTGCCTTACCTCAGAGAGTTAGAGAAAGCGAAGGTTCTTATTTCTAAAGAAGTAGGCAAGAGCAAAGTTTTCTCTTTGAATTTAGGCAATAATCAAGTTAGAGAACTTTTATCAGTAGCTGAGAAGAAAAAATCTCTCGATTTATTAGATAAGGAGATTTTTATAAAAAAGATTTATGATGAGTTTGTAAAATTGGATTTAATGGGTTCTTTA
>Ga0247841_10001470_pt1 | contig 52991 bp, 41 predicted proteins | sample LaCruzMarch2015__2_FD_192410 | JGI IMG/M metagenome (GOLD analysis project Ga0247841, IMG submission 192410) | Freshwater microbial communities from meromictic Lake La Cruz, Castile-La Mancha, Spain - LaCruzMarch2015_18m | ecosystem: Environmental > Aquatic > Freshwater > Lake | place: Spain... | reverse complement strand
CGTCGCCGTCATAATCTCCAAAAACAGGAAGCCAAGTTGGTCCTCCATAACCTCCACTTATTAAATTATACCCTGTTTTTGATAGAGCAACTTGCCAATTACCATCTGAAGAACGATAAACAGCAGGATCTTCTTTTCCGTCGCCGTCATAATCTCCAAAAAGAGGAATATAACCTGGTCCTCCTAGAGTTGCACCAAGTTCTCCATATCCTATACTTGATGCAAGAACTTTAAATGTACTTGTTGAAGGAGAATAAACAGAAAAATCTGCTAATCCGTCGCCGTCATAATCTCCAAAAACAGGAAGCCAAGTTGGTCCTCCATAACCTCCACTTATTAAATTATACCCTGTTTTTGATAGAGCAACTTGCCAATTACCATCTGAAGAACGATAAACAGCAGGGTCTTCTATTATCTCTCCTTTTTTAGGAGGATTAGCCACTGTATCTTCTGTATAACCATCTCCCCTATCATGATAATATGTTGTTGTAAGAGAACAATCAGCACTAGCACTCACAAACCCAATCATCCCAATTAATAAAAAAATAAAAATTATCAGACTAAAAAAAGCAAAAGTTTTCCCCTTCTTTTTTTCAATAATCACCATGTCTTTCTTAATAAAACGTTATTTATAAACTTTGTTTTAATATGGGGATATATTCAAGACATAAATTTATCCCTTCATAACTGCTATTGGAACAACTCTTGCAACAAGATTTCCTATTCCTGCCTCATGACTAACTCTAACAACCTCATCAATATCCTTGTAAACTTCAGGCGCTTCTTCCACAATTCCCTTATAGCTTCCTGAAACAAGTTCTATTCCTTTTTCATTCATTTCTTTTTTGATTTTTTCAGCAGAAAGCTCTCTTTTTGCCTGAGTTCTTGATTCAACTCTTCCTGCACCATGTGCAGTGCTTCCAAAAGTAATTTCTTCTGCTTTTTTTGTTCCAATAAGAATATAACTTGCTGTGCCCATTGTCCCAGGAATTATAACGGGCTGCCCTATTTTTCTATAGGAAATTGGAATTTCGCTTCTTCCTGGCCCAAAACTTCTTGTTGCACCTTTTCTACAAATGCAAAGTTTTATTTTTTTTCCATCGACAAAATGCTCTTCAATCTTTGCGATATTATGGCAAACATCATAAACAACCTCTGCTTTAAATTGTGGAAATATCTTTTTCATTGTTTCCCTTACCCAATGTGTTATCAATTGCTTATTAGCAAATGCAAAATTAGCAGCGCAGGACATAGCAGAAAAATATTTTTTTCCTAATTCACTTTCAATAGGAGCATAAACTAATTCTCTATCTTCTTTCGGCCATCCATATTCTTTTTCCATGAGATTAATATAATCTGAAGCAACCTGATGTCCTAAGCCTCGAGAACCGCAATGAATCATTATTGTTACTTGATCTTTCTCAAGTCCAAAAATCTTGGCTACTGCTTCGTCATAAATATTTTCTACTGCCTGAACTTCTAAAAAATGATTTCCTGCACCTAAACTCCCTAATTGAGGCATTCCTCTTGCCTTTGCTCTTGGACTTACATCAGTAGGATTTGCATCAGGCATGCATCCATTTTCTTCTGTATGTTCATAATCTGATTTAATTCCATAACCCTTAGCTACTGCCCATTTTGCACCATTAATCAAAACATCATCAAGCTCTTCTTTAGAAAGTCTTATTCTTCCCTTTTCACCAACACCGGATGGAACATCTTTAAAAAGTGCATTTATTACTTCTTTTCTTTTTTTATCTAAATCAGATTTTTTTAGATTTGTTCTAAGCAATCTTACAGAACAATTAATATCATATCCAACCCCACCAGGAGAAATAACACCTTTTTTCAAGTCAAAAGCTGCGACTCCACCGATGGGGAAACCATATCCCTGATGAGAATCACTTAAAGCTATAGCATTTTTTACAATTCCTGGAAGTGTTGCAACATTTTTAATTTGCTCGAGAGTTTTATCTTTTTGAATATCCTTAAGAAGCTTCTCGCTTGCAAAAATTCTAGCAGGGACTTTCATATTTCCGATTTTAGGAATTTCCCATTCATATTCTGATATTTTTTTGACTTCCATATTTATTCTAATTCTATCTCAAACAATCCATGCTTTTTAATTTGTTCTGCGCTATGGGCATCAAGGGGATTAAATTTAGTTACAAAGCCAACTTTCTTTTTGATAAATCTTCCTGTATATTTTTTGGTTTGAGAATCATATTCTTCTAAAATTAGTATGTCTCCTTCTTTTATGTCAAAATCAGCCAATCTAACCTCAAATTTCTTCTTCCCACTAAGGACTTCATTAAAATATTTTGGCCAAGTTTTTTTTCTTATTTCCATCACACATCAAGAACAAACTGGCATATAAAACTTTTTCCCTTTTTGCCAATAAACATATCATTATAAGTTATTGCCTTAACATTGTTGCTGAATTTGTAGTTTCCTACTTTATCTCCTAAAACTTCTGCAGTCAATACTAATTTTTTATTATTAAATGCTGAACTTTTTATGCTTGCTCTACTTCCCTTCCCAAATTCTCTTATTTTTATTTTTTTGACATTACTTAACAAAAAACCTTTTGCGTCCAATAAAAATAAGAACTCTTCAAGAAAATTATAAAACAAACTTTCTAAATCTCTGCCCTTAACAGAAATATTTTTCTTAATTTTTGGTTTAATTTTAATTTTCCCGCATATTGCCTCTCTAAGCGCAAGAGCAGAATTAAAAAAAGCAGTGTTCATATTCTTCTCCTTAACAAAAACTTTCAAATCCGCAGTGTGATTCAGAAATTTATAACTCATTTTTCTTCCCAAAAGAAGATTTTTAATTTTTTAGCATTAGTTTCATTAAAATAGGTAAGGTTTGCAGCGATTAAAACTTCATCAGAGTATACATCCTTATCGAGAATATAAGAATAATTAACAGGATTAGGACAAACGTAAAGATAAGGACAAATAGCCACAGAAAAATTAATATTTCTAGGAATTGCTCCAGATATATATTTTTCTGTTCCACTTATGTTATTGCCTAAAATTTCACTTCTTAGAGTATCATCCTGACTTATCTGGCTTATTATTGAACTTTGAAGCTTAATTATTTCTTCTCTATAATCATCTTGCTGCCCTTGCCGAGAGATTATTATCAAAAGTGCAGCAAATATCATCATTACAGCAATAAATGCTTCAACTATTCTAATCCACCCCTTATTATTTTTCGTCATCATATTTACCATACCCCCAGGTTTATAAAAAGATTTTCTGTACTTCCTGTTTTATTTATCGACAAGAAAGGTATTTCTCTTGATAGAATATTAATATTCTGTGGCTGTTCTGAAACTGTATCAAATAAAATATCTGTTTCATTTCTTCTTATTCTGAATGAAAAATCATTTTTTATCCCAAGATTTTTCTTTAGACCTTCGTAATCTAGGTAATAGGATTTATTCAGTTCTTCAATATTTTCATAAAGAACAGCACTTTTTGTTGTTAATATTCCCGTAGAATAATTTTGAGGTTTTGTAAGGAATACTATGTCCACCATACTAGAACATTGTGTGGGCAATTCAGAAAAAAAATCAGAAGAATATATCCCATAAAACCTTTGTGAATCAACAGCCATTATTATTATCCAATTAGATTCATTTCTTGAATAAGTTAAAACTCCATTCATATCTTTAACCGCTATTGCTCCATTTATTCCTGCGATAGAATCTACTTTAAAACAAGTGCTAGGAGAAAGAACAGTAGTAGAAGTTAATATCACTGAAGTATAATTATAATCCACGCTTATATTTTTCATCAAACTTGTTTGAACCTCATCAATAGAACCATAACCAAGAGAGATATACTTTTGCGGATTAAACATAAGAAGCAAAAAAACAACAAAACCAACAAATAAAACAAAAGATACAATCATTTCAACATGGCTCTGGCTTCTCTTCGAGTCAAAAAAACCCTCTTGCTTATTCGTCGGGTTTTTTGGATGATCAGAAATGCACGATGCCCAACGGGGCATGGCCCAAATAGCATTTCTGACATCATAGAAAATTTTACACCTCATTTTTTAGAGAAGCTTGATGAATTTATAAATTATGCTGTTTACCGTATTTGCTTAGCTTGCTGAATAAAGATTGGGACGTATTATTGACAGTATATGATGGACTAAGAAGAAATAAATTTTTTGTGTCCTAAAAAACGTCAATGCAAGAATACATTCGCGCCAGAAGATACTATGGCTGAAATTGCAACCAGTATAAAAGAATGTTTTAATCCTGCTCTTACTTTTCCTTCTGAAATCTTTCCTATAATAATCCCTATAAAAAATCCCTGAACCAGGATAAGATAAAGAAATGAATTTGAAATTTGTTCAGGAGTTATGACATTTGTTTTAGGTTTTGCATTATCTTGCCCAATTGTAGAATCAGACATTGTAACCTGCCCCATTTCAGAAACAATAGGCAAAATCTTAAACTGCATGACAAGCATTATAATTAAAAATATAAAGAAAATAATATATCCCTGTACAACGAGGGCAGAAACAGTTGCACGTCTTTCTTTTTTGAGAACCTGGGTTTGATTAAGAGAATATGCTACAGAGCTTAAAATCTTCTCGATTTGTCCTCCTGACCGTTCTGCTTCCTTTATGAGTGTTATCGCCCTGCTTATAACATCACTTTTAATATCTCTTGAGAACACATCAAAAGCATCTTTAAGAGGAATACCTAATTCAACTTGGTTAGATAATTTTTTTACATGTAAGTTTAAAGAACCATAATTTTTATTCCTTAAATTTAATATGGTCTTGCTTATTGGAGTCCCTGATTCAACTCCTTCAACTAAATCCCGTGAAAATTCAAGAAACATTTCTTCAATATCTGTCTCTCTCTTTGATTCCAACATAAGATTAAGTAAAAAGGGAAAACCACCGATAATAAGGCTGATTGCAAGAATAAAATAAAACATCTTTATATCTAAAAGTGGTTTTGTAAAACCTTCGATAAGCGGAATTTTAAGAAGGATGAATGAGATTACAATTACTGCTAATGCGGAGATTATTGCTACAAGTTCTGATTTTGTTAAGTTAGGTTTTTTTAATTTCATTTTTTAAAATTTTGGTTGTTTTGAATTTAAAACAATTATAAAGACTACATTAACAATTGCCACAAAACCAATCGTTAAAATAGTAAGAATACCGGGAGTTATGGCTCCCCCCGCATCAGTCATGCCTATTAGAATCATAACCATCATAAGTATCATCGGGGCAGCAATTACTACACTTATATAAATATTCATTATTGTTTCTACTGTTTTGGTATATTTTTCTCTTTCAAGTTTATAATCAAAAAGAAGTGTATCTGCATGCTTACTTAGAAAATCAGATAATTCTCCACCAGAAGTTATTGTTGAACTAAGTCCGTTAAATAATTGCGAAAGTTTCTCAGAAGGGCAGTTTCTTGAGCATGTTTTCAAAGCGCTAACTAAATCAAAACCATAAAAATTTATATAATTAAGAAGTTTTTTTATTTCTCTTTTAGTTGCAGGATAATCCTTTGTTCTTTCAAGAACATCAAATATTTTACTTGGTTCTATTCCAGAAGTTGCTATCGCTGCAAGATATATTGCTACAAAAGGCAATTCTTGATTTATACTTTTTTCCAATGATTTTCTTTGCGAAGATGGATAGTTATACATCATAAAAAAAGCAATTATGGGAAGAAGGAAGAGAGACAAAAGAGAGACGTTTACAGAAAAAAGAAGCCAGAGAGGAACAAAAAGTAGGATACCTAATGCAAATGCCAGTACTGTTGTAAGGAACATCATGGAAATATAACTTTTAAGAATATACGGCGAGGTTATTTTTCTAAGTTCATAATTAATTGCAGAAAAATAGCCTTTTTTTATTAAGTTCTCAGAAAAAGGTTTAAAGAATTTATTTGAAAGAATAATGTAGTAATTTGAGTTTGGTTTGCCTAATGATAATTTTTCATTTTTTGGATTTTCTATACTTTTCGGTTTTTGGATTTTTTCTATCTCCTTCGATTTTATCTGCACAGATTTTTCTTCTCTTAAAGGTGGTTTAATTTTTTCCTGCCCGATAGTCTCAAGAAGTTCTGGTATTGAATTATTAACTATCTTAAGCTGGCCTACAAGAGAGTTTATAGAACTCTCAAGAAGCATCTCCATACTTTTATCTTGATTAGTATTAGCTTTCATAGAATCCAATTTATAAAAAAAGTTCTTTATCTCCAGGAATATTTCTCGTTCTCTTATTACATTTGCTTTTAAAATTTTTAGTGTCATAAGTCGCGGGTAATATGGAATATTTTTTTTTGAATTTCAAGTATTGATTTTTTAGCTTTATTGATTGCCCCGGGATTTTTTTTATCCAGTGAACTCTCAAGAACACCCGTAGAATAGTTCAAACTGTCTATAACCTGCTCAAGGAGTATAATATCTGATTCTTGCATAGTCTCTTTTTGATATGATATAGAGAGAATTCAAATATTTATAAACTTGATGAATTTATGGGGTTAGTTGCACCTTGTTTAATCATGCAGAAATCCCAAACTCTGCCAGAACTGGAACAGGATTTTGGTGATATCTATTAATTATATTCTGAACTTCCTCAAATCTAAAAACTTTCTTGTTTGCCATACTATTCAAGAGCGATGCTCTTAACTTTAGCTCTTTATTCAACTCTTCAGGATTAAGCCCAAATTTTTTATAAATCTTTTCAAAAACAGAATTTGTCTTTTTTGAATAAAAAACATTTTCCCTTGCATTCCATATAAATGGAGTATTTATTGTAGCAATACCATCTGCATTAACATTAACAATTTCAGAAATTTCCCTTAATTTTCTCGTTTCCTGTTTTCCGATTAAAGCATGAGTCATGATAGTTACAACATCAACAGTATTTATCAATGTTGGAGGAAGATTTATTGGCGGAGTTTCTAATCTTTTTATAAGAGTATCAACAGAATCTGCATGAATCGTACTTAACGATGAATGACCAGAAGCCATCCCCTGGAATAAAACACTGGCTTCTTCTCCTCTAACTTCACCAACGATAACATAATCCGGAGCTTGTCTGAATGAACTCTTAAGAAGACTAAATAGGCTTACTTCCCCAACACCGCCTGCGCCTATTGAAGACCTTGAAACACTCGGAAGCCAATTTTCTCTAAATAAACTTAATTCTCTTGTATCTTCTATAGAAACAACTCTTGCATCAGATGGAATAAAAAAACAAACAGCATTTAATAGTGTCGTCTTCCCTGAAGCAGTACCTCCTGCAATTATCATACTTCCCTTATATTGAATTAAAAGCCAAAGATAAGCAAGCATTTCTGGACTAGCAGTTCCCATTGATATCAATTGAGTAGGAGTCCAAGGAATCTTTGTAAATTTTCTGATGGTAAATGTTGGCCCTTTGCTAGAAATATCTTTAGTATATGTTGCGTTAACTCTGCTTCCATCAGGAAGACTTCCATCAAGAATCGGCGAAGCATAAGAAATATATTTACCACATCTCTGAGCTATTTTTTCAACAAAACTGCTTATTCTTTCAATTGAGGAGAATTTCAGATTAGTTTTCAAATTTCTATAAAGACGATGAATAATATAAATCGGGGTGTCTATGCCATTGCATTCTATATCTTCTATGAAATAATCTCTGACTAAAGGTTCTATTTCATTCAAACCAATAAAATCTCTATATAAATAATAAAAAATCTTTTTATATTCCTCTTCTCCCACGTCTAATCCGAGTTCAGTTATAAGCAATTTTGCTGTTTTATGAATGTAATTATTCATTGCCTCAGGAGTATTATCAACAAGAACATCGATGCTTATTATTTCTGTCATCTCTCTTTCAATTTCCTCAAGAAATTTTTTTTCATTTTCATTTAATAATGGCTCTTCAATCTCATACATCAGCTCGCTTGTTTCATTATTCCAGAATATATGTGCAGAAACATAAGGAGAAATAAGCATGTATCTTATGTCTACTTTTGTTTTATCTTTTATTACCGGCATTGGCGGAATGCTAGGTGATAAATTTATGATAGTCTCTTCCATTTTATATTTGACTTATATCGACCTTTCTGTCAGAATCACCAACATATTTAATTAAAAGCTTATAAAGATTTGGCGAAGAAGTAAGTTGAATGTTTTCAGACTCTGCACCATTCACTGTGAGGTTAACACTGTTTGTATAATTAAGCGATAGGATAATATCATAACCATCAGTAACATTTTTTGTAAGAATAATTAAATTTCCACTTGGATAAGCTAAATTAGGCTGGCTATATTTCAAAACTGATTTTTTAAGTGTAAATTTAATAGTATCATCTTTTGGATTGATTATAATTTCTCCGTTTCTTATTCTAAAATCTACTTCTCTTTGATTTCCACTTGCTAACTGAACAGCAGAAATTGTTTCATCAAAGCTATTTAATGATTCTTCTGTTTGTTTTATTACAGCCCTATCAGAATATTCTTTTATTTTTGGGGTTACGGTTGCAAGGACTATTGCTAGTATTGCAAGTCCTATTAGAGTGTATACGACAACTTCTATGCCAATCTGTCCTCTTTTTTTTAACATATTATGTTTGTGATGTTAGATATACTTTATGATAAGCGGAATAGTATATAAAGTATAATTAAAAGACTTTTTTAAACTTTGCTTAGATTAGCTTTATCAAGAAAACTAAGGATAAGTCGGCATCTTTGTTTTATAAATTGCATCGTTGCATGCAACTTCGCTCTTCGTTAATACAGGAACAACAGACACCTGATTAGCAGGACTACTACCCTTAAAGTCATCTGCAGTATTTATCATATAAGTAACTTTTGGATTTGACAATCCTGGAAGATGAACAAAGGTATTATAAGAACAGTTCATGCTGCTACTAGTAACCTCGCATATATTTGAAAAATTACCCTCTCTTATCTTATATGTAGGACTTTTGATATCATTTCCAATAATAACATTTACTCCAGTCAAATTAAAATCATTTTGGCTTCTTTCAATAACAACGAAAGAAACATTGCTTGTTAAATTAAAAAAGGTTACTGTTTCTTGAGTGTTTATTGTAACATCTGTTAAACCTAAACTACGACAAGCACTATTTTTTAAACTACTATTTACAAAATTTACAACCCATGCAGATAGCAAGCCTACTGCGACAATTCCGATTAATACAAGAAGAACAGTAGTTATGACTTCAGACTGCGAGCGAGACGACCCTCCGAATAATTTAATACTAACAAGAGGGTTGGCTTGCGAGTTTGCTTTCTTTGCCTTAATTTTTGATAATTTATTTGTTTTCATTTTAAGCTATTTTCTCCCAATTTTTTTCTGGACATTGAAACGGTTTTTGCTCTCCTTTATCATTATTACCAAGCAAAATTGGAATAAGATAAAGACTGTCTCCTGCTGCCGGTGCAGAAAGTCCAATTAAGCTAATGTCTATTACTCTCGAAGAACCCCCGACAATTTGACTATTCTCACTAATTTTTATCTCCCCTGTTTTTGTTGTTGTTTTCTTAAAACCAATTTCATACACAGGAACACTTCCTGTATTAACAATAGTCACATTAGTTCCGGTTATAGTTGCTTCAAGAGAGACCCTACTACAAAACTGTTCTATTGATTTCTGTGTTTTCGAAGACTCATCGAATTTTGTTATGCTTTCAGGCAAGAAACTTTTCCACCAGATTATAATTATAGATGCAAGAACAAGGACTAAAAGTACAAGAAGAACAGTAGTTATAACAGGACTAATTGCTTTTTTCGAGTTAATGATTTTCATGTCCATAAATTTTCTTTTTTGATTGAATTTTGGAGCAGCTAGAAAACTTGTGGGGGTTTTCTAGATAGTCTCTTTTTATACAATATGTTTTATACATTCCCGGCTTTATAAACATTTCTTTGAAAAAGCAAACCCCCCTATCAAAAAAATTTATATAGCTTAATATCTTGGAATAAATATGAAAAGAGGGAAGAAAGCACAGTTCTATATAATCGGCGCAGTGATTATCATCATGGCGATGATAGGTCTAGGCAGTATCTCCAATTATGTTCTTATAAAAAAAGAGCCTGCAAAGTTTATGAATCTTGGAGAAATAATGAGTCTAGAAGGACAAAAGATAATTGAATATGGAAAATATAATGCAAAAGATCTTAGTGCTGTAACATCAAATTTTTCACAAATGATGGCAGATTATATCGGAAAAGAAGACGAAAAAGTTGACCTTGTTATAATTCATGGGACGAACAGTAATGCGCAGATTACAGTTATATCAAAGAATTCAACAGGAACAATAACACTTAATACGGGCGGGCCTACTTTTACCGCTGAAAGTTTTAAATATAGTTTAAATACGACAACATTTGGGGGCAATAATGTCAATGTAACTCTTCTTAATACTACCTATCCTTTTGAATTAGGAGAAGATGAAGAGTTTATGTTTATAATGACGAAAAGTGAAGATTTTGAGAATTATGTTATAAGCCAGGGGACAACAGTTTAAAGACAATGAAAATAAATAAAAAAAAGAGAATTAAATGCAAGCGCTCGAAAAAAGCAATAAGTGAAATAATTTCCTATGTTCTGTTAATAGCAATAGCGCTTGGAATTTCTGTTGGAGTCTATGCCTGGATGTCTACAAGAATTCCCATGGTATCTGAATCCTGCCCAGAAGATGTTTCTCTGTATGTAAAAAGTTATAACTGCAGTAATAGCGGATGCAGTTCTGGAAGCTGTTTAAATCTAATAATAAAAAATAATGGAAATTTTAATGTTGATGGATTTTTTATAAGAACTTCAAACAACATATCGACTATTCCTGCAACAGGACTTGAATATACCAATTTTAATTATGATGATTCTAGCAACTTTAAAGAAACAGGCAGATTTTATTTTAAAATGGAAGATAATGGATATGGAGAATCCCTAAAGCCAGGCAATGAATCAGTTTTAGTTTTTGATCATCCAAGTATAATTAAAAAAATACAAATAGAACCATTTGTAGAAAGCACAAACTCATTACAAATATGCACAGACGCAATGATAAATATTGAAGTAGATCCTTCTAAAGGTTGCGGATAAAAAATAAATTTTTAGTCAAACAAATAGCGCTCAATTTTCTTAAACTTACCTCTTGCATCATATTTCCTCCAATTAATTAATCATTAATAATTTTAACATAAACTTTTCTCAAAAAGCTAAATAAAAAAGTGTGCAAGCAGGAAACTTGCTCGATAAGAAATGAAAAACTTGCCAAAAGTCTTCTCGGTTTCGCTACCCCTCAAGCACCTTAACTCATGATTAGGGCTGCTTCGATCAAGACCTGACCCGATTCACATAAGCAAGATCAAGAAGGACAAAACGTCAACGTTGATATTTGGATTTTCCAGTCCTCGTCTCACTTATCTCTTTAAGCCTGCCTAAAGCCCGCTTGCAAATGGCGCAGGGCTAACGCGCCGGCATGCTTGCACGAATATAAATGTGATTTATGATATTTAAAGCTTTTCCAGAGTTATCTATTTGCTCTTACTATCAGAACTATGAAAATTATAAGCAAAATCAAAAGGATAAGGAATATAAGAATCCAAAGAAGCCATCTGTAGCAAAAAGATGATGATTTCTTGTCATGCAATAAAGATATTATTCCTGATGGAGTTGTCTGATTTGTTATAACCAGATGATTTCCATTATCCAGATTTATTGTTTGATTATTATCATACCTCTCCCTATCATCATCTTCATCATCGTTACTACCATGATAAGTACAAACTTGTGTTAAACTTTCAGGACTACCACCAATGCATCCTAATGGAGATGAAGTTAAAATCATTCTTGTTTGTATTTCACTTTTTGGGCAACTTGCAGGGCTCCATGCAGAATATGTAAAAGATGTGCAAGTTATTATCCCACTTGAAGAAGTATTAATAACAAAATTAACTATATCAAAACCTGTTCCGTTAACATTTGTTCCGTAGATTATAAGATTATAAGTTCCGTTTCCAAGAGTAAGAATTGTTGTTCCTGGAACAAAAGATGTATTGATACTTCCATTCAAACTATAAGTCCAATTTACTGTTTGAGTTGAAGTTGCGTTTAACAAAATTGAGGTTGTGTTGTATGTTCCATTTATTGGAGAAATGACATGAATTATTGGTAATGTTGAATTCGTTTGATTAATTTGTGTTGTATTAACATTAAAAATAACAGAATCACTACCTGTTCCGTTAACATTTGTTCCATAGACCCAAATTGTATTGCTTCCTTCTACTGCTATTATTGTTATTGCAGGAGTAAAAGTTATATTGTCTGCACCATTCAATGAATATTTCCATGTGACTACTTGATTTGAAGTTGCGTTTAACAAAATTGAAGTATTGTTGTAAATTATATTTAATGGAGAAGTGATATTTATTATTGGCAATGTTGAAAGACATCCAGAATAATCAGTGCAAGATTGTGTAGAAGAACCAGAACAACTATTTCCACCGCAAGTAGGAGAAGGATTTGTACATGTTCTTGCTTGTGTTCCTGTTCCGCAAGTATTTGAACATGAGCCCCAATTAGTCCAACCGCCGTTTGTTGTTCCACATGATTGAGATATTGATTGAGTATCTGAACTTGAACCAGAACAACTATTTCCACCGCAAGTAGGAGAAGGATTTGTACATGTTCTGTCTCTTTGTTGAGATTTAGATTGAGAACAACTTGAACATACAGACCAGCCAGAAATATCATACCATGAACCAAAATTAGTCCAACCACCATTTGTTGTTCCACAATCAACGTATTGAGTTTCAACTGCTGTTTCTGTACTTCCAAACATACATCCTGTTCCGCCACATGCAGCAGGAGTTTGACAACTACGACTATTAGTTCTTGTTTGTTTTTGTTTACATGATTGAAATTGTCCACATGTTCCAGAATTTGTCCATGAACCATAACCCCAAGCACCCCAAACGCCGTTTACTTTCAATCCATCATCAACAACACCATCACAATCATCATCTGCCCCATTACAAGTTTCAACAGGAATAGTAAAAGTTAATGGAAAATTTGATAATGTATATAGATTACCGAATCTATCCCAAGAATAACCATAAACAGTATGAGTGGTTCCTCCAAATTCACCTCCACCCAATGAGATTAAATAATTTGTCAAACTCGCCCTGGTAGGATTAAAACCATGTGCGCCTACTGCTGGTTCTCTTTGAGCATCAGCAAGACCGATATTTATTCCAAATGGACTAACTCCTGCCGGACCATCAATATAAAGATGAACTGTAGATTTAAATGAATCAAGAGTATTATCTCTTGCCCATCCTGTAAAAACACAATTAGTTAATGTATCAACAAAACCAACACCCTGGCCTGTACAAGGACCATTATTACAACTACGGGTATTTCCACACCCATCAGACTGAGTTCCTGGTCCGCAGCTTGCTGAACAGCTTCCCCAATTTGGTGTACAACCACAACTACTTCCGCACAATTGTTGCCCACAATAAGTTCCATGAGCATTATTACACCAATATCCGCCTGCCGCAGAACATTGACTTTGAGGTAAACCATAATCACAATAAGATAATTGACAATTACAAGAATTAGGGCATAAACCACAATCTGTAACATAACCGCAATATGCACTAGCAAAGTTTAAAAGAAAAATCCCTAACAATAATGCTGATACAAAAATCAAAATACTTTTCTTTGAAGACTTCATGTTTGATGTAACTTGAGAGTTACAGCACTATTTAAGCTTTTCTATATCCAGATATAAAGATTTTTATTCAATTTAAAATATATTCATAGAAATGGAATGCTCCGCATAAAGCATTTCCAGATTATTCAGAAAGAGAGTTAAATGCTTTATGCGGGAGGTAGGATTCGAACCTACGAAGGCACTAAGCCACAGGATTTCTCCCGAGTTCGCTCGATATTATGAGTCTTTTTTGACTCGCGAGCTCGCTCGACTTAAGTCCTGCTCGTTTGACCGCTCCGAAACCCCCGCGTGATTATACTTGAATATATAGGCTTATAAATTTTTGGAATTATTAATTAGCATAACTTTTCTTTGTTCTAGTTTAGTATTTGGGGGACAGTAACCTAATTTCTTAAATAAAAGCCATTTGGAAGAATGTTTAGAATTTTTAAAGCCAATCTCCTCAATAAAAAAATTTATGTCAAATTTTCTATATAACAGTACCGTATAAACTATATGCTTATCTCTTTTGCCACGATAAGGTTTTTTCATCATAGGATTAAGACCAAAACTTTTTAATGAATTAAAAACATCAAGCACCAATCTCTGTGAAACAGTACCCAATTTAATGATTGGATGGTTATTCTGCGGAGTTTTGCAAGAATAATTTTTATCAAAATAAAGATTACCATCAGTATCAAATAAACCCCTAATAAAACATTTTAATAATTTCTTATCTGATAATATTTTCTTAGGAATGCCAATATTTATCTTGGGCCCAGATTTTATACCTAACTCTTTATTAAAAAAATTAACTAACTTCTTATTAAAAATATGAAATCCATAAATTCCTACTTTTGGATGTTCTTTATAATTTACATTTTTCTTAAATAGGGGTTGCATTATATTTCTATTAAAGAGTGGACCGACCCAAGTATTATGATATTCTCTTTCCTCAATTAAATCTCCCCCCAAATAATACTCAGAATATCTCTCATTTTCACTTATGCATCCATCCCCAGTATGTATGCCCATTAATTCTGCTAAATCACCATCTATTTTCATGTATAGGGGCTGTTTTTAAGGTAAATAAATCTTTTGTTTAAAAATATTCCTACAAAAATTAATTTAGAAATATTTAAAAATACAGCAGAATAAAGTTAAAAATAAAAAAGGAGAAAAACAAAATAAAAATGTCAAGCTGCTTAGATTTAAGAGAATTTCAAGATGTAAACGCGATTCAGGACGCTTTTTCAAAAATCGTTTCTGGAAAAAAAGGATATAAAGCAGTAATAGAAAGAAAAGTCGAGCCCTTAAAGTGCCAGGCATGTGGCACTATTCTTGACCCGATAGAAAAATTCTGTCATGAATGTGGTACGAAGGTTGAAAAAAAGGCGTAAATGTTTTTTAGATAAATTATTTAAAGATATCGGAATTATTTTTATCATGGAACAAATTTTTACATATGGCACTCTTGGAGAACCTGCAGTTCAAAAGAAAATTTTTGGGAGAATTATTGAAAGTAAGAAAGATGTTCTTGAAGGATATGAAATGTCTAAAATAAAAATTGAAAATATTTACCCCATTATTGTTGAAAAAGCAGATTCTTCAATAGAAGGGTTGGTTATTTCTGTTACATCAAGAGAGCTAAAACTTGCAGATATTTATGAAACAAAAGAATATCAAAGAGAAAAACTTGTTCTAAAAAGTGGTAAGAAAGCATGGGTTTACATAATGCCAAGAAACATAGAATAATTCTGCATAAAACATAAGATTATTAAACCTGATTAATTTATATTTTACATGGACAAAGAAGCAAAAAGAGAAATGGTGCAAACAGAATTTGCAGAATTAAAGCGAGTTGGTAATGTTCCTTTTGCAGGATATCTTCCTGCTCATTTAGTTGGATTTGATTTAAGTGTTCTTGGAAAACAACCTGCAGAGGAAACTAAACCAAAATTAAGAATGAAATATGTTCCTATTGTTAGAGTAGATTTTGATAGAATACATCCAAATAAACCTTCATATGAAGTTCGGGCAAGATATGGAGAAAATCATGTGCCCTTGAATAATCAAGGACGATTTGGTTCTGCACAATAACTAATTCGAAAGTTTTAAAAAGGTATTCTAATACTTTAAATTAAAGGTGATGGTCGAGTAAAAGAATCACCTTAGAATTCTGAAAATTTAAAATGGCACATGAAACAGGCGCACAAATTATTGTTGCTCAAACACACCAATATGCTTTAGATTGGCTAAGAAATAAGACATGCCGGGAAAGCCCAAATAAAATAGAGTATACAACTAATCCTGGCCAAGTTCTAGCAGAGGCATGCATAAATCCTATTGACATAGTTATTACAGGGCAGTTATTTTATAAAACGGATCTTGTTACATTACCTGAAAAAATTCAAGCTTTACAAACAGCAATGACTGGAAGAATAAAAGAAATTAACGAAGTAATGAGCCATTATGTCCGTCCAAAATATGCACCAGAAACAGGAACTGAGCTTTCCGAGGAGCTATATAAAATTAATCCAGACACACTAGTTATTAGATTTTCCTTTTCTTCAGGGGACATAGGAAGAATTGTAGGTGATATTGAAAAGGATACTAGGGGGTTTTCTACTTTAGCTAAATTCTTAGGTTCTCCAGAATTATCAGATATTCTCAAAACAAAAGATTGGAAAAGATTCAGAAATCAATTTCCAGATATTAGGTTTTATGATACATTGGAATCACAACATTAAAGAAACAATGGGACATTTACACTACATCAAGGCAGAAATAGTAGAATCTTATCCAAGAATGAATGGTTTGGGTTTTGGAATGGGAGAAATAACCCATCATTATCTTTGTAATAATCAGTCAGAAATAGCTATTGATATAACTTCAATTGCTAAACCTGATACAAAATATCCTGTTGCAATTTTAAATGAAAGATTTACTAAAACCATGAAAGATTTAACTTCTGGAAAAATAAAAATTTCAGAAAAAGGCTTGGGCAGTATTGTCCAAGAAGGCAGTTGTACTAGTTTTGAAGAAAAACCTTTTGAAGGCATTGAATATAATGAAGTAATTTCTGCAATGAATCAAATTGCTACTGCTGAAAAAGCATGGTTTAGAAAAGCACGAAAAAAAGAAATAGCAATTAATACGCTTAGACTTGCTTGTATTAATTCTGGACTACTTGGAAAAATATAACTTCTACAGCACTCTACTCAACTTATGTCTATACTCCATCCAACAAAGCCACAAAATAAAAATTGCAGCATCTAAACAAGGAATAAACAAACTTCTCAATGCTTCAGGAAGATAATTAATCAAATTTAATCCAACTGCAAACTCAGAAAAAGGATAAAAAGGTCTTATAATTCCGGCTATAGTCGCATCTAAAACAAGATGAAGAAGCCAGCCAAGGGCAATCATAAGAAAAATATTATGAAGCGTCATATGTCTCTTTCCGATTTCTCCAATTTTTAGTTTCCAGGTTATAAAAGCGAGGAGAACAAAAAATAGTGGGATAAAAAGAGTATGTGTAAAAGTTCTATGCACTTCAGAAATAGTAAATTTAAAAAAATAAAGTATCCAAAACGCAGCCATATCTAAGTCTGGAAGAATTCCTGCTAATCCTGCAATAAAAACATAGTGAATAGGAAATTTCTTCTTATTTTTAACAATATATTCTCTTATGAACTCTGCAACGAGCATTGCAAAAACAATATGAAACACGACTTGTGGCATCTTTTTTATTGTTTATTATAGGAGATACTATTTTTAAATCTTCTTTAGATTCTCAACATCAGCCAAAAAATCCCAAAACTTTGGCCAAGTTTTATGTACACAATCTGGATTAGCAAAATTGCTTCCTTTAAATCCCTCTGGAAAATATCTCATTGCAATTGCCTGGACAACCCTATGGTCTTCTGAACTAATAATTTTTCCAGATTTGGCTTCATTCAAACTTTTTTCCATTTCTTCAAATCTTGGAGTTTCATGTCCTTCTAAACTAGGATATAACTGCTTGCCTTGCTCCCGAGTTATTACATCAAAAGCTCTTGCAAAACAATAATCTTCTGCTTGCTCTGGATTAAAATTCAATTCTTCTCCTGATATTTTTCTAAGAAACGCTAATGCCTGACTAAGAAGTGTTGGATCTACTCTTGGAATCCAACTTTCTCCCTCTTTTCTTTGCTGCTCCCAATGCTCAACAGCATCATAAGTAACCTGAAGCTTAAACGGCGGATTTTTAACTTTTCGTCTATCTCCTAAGAGAAAAGCCATTGTAGCCCATTGAGATGTTTGATTATCTAATTTCAAAAGTTCCTCTGGAGAAAAATTAACAATTTCAGGATTATCACAAATTGCTCCTCTTTTTGCTCTATTTATTAGGGTATCTGAAATTTTTATTTCCCGGTTAATTTTATTTTTCCAAGTATAAAATTTTACAAACCTGTATATTGTCCCAGACTCTCCAACATCTATCGGTTGAGAAAGATTATTCCAGGAGTCAATAACTCTCTGTAATGCTTTCAAATCTCCGCCAAGATTATGCTGGCTTTTTAAAAAATTATTTATATCTGAATATCCATTCATTAAATCTAAAATCCCCATTCTTATTATCCAAGATTTATCAAGAGCGATATAACCCTTATCAATTAAGTATGTTTCAACTTTCATAAAAAAGTAAGTATGCAGATATATAAAAAATTATGGGTTAGCTATATCATTACCTAATCAATAAACTTTATTAATCCCCTCCTTCTAATAAAAATATGAAAGAAGTGATAGCCAAGATTCTTGAAAAGCAAACAAAGATGAAAAAAGAGGAAATAGAAAGCCTTCTTGAAATACCCCCAACGCAAGATCTTGGAGACTTTTCTTTTCCATGTTTCAAGCTAGCATCAATTTTCAAGAAAAATCCTGTTGAAATAGCAAAAAATCTTGCAAAAGAAATAAAGCCAAGGGCAGAAATAACAAAAATAGAAGCAAAAGGACCTTATATCAACTTCTTTATTGATAGAACATTCACTGCAGAAGACACCCTTAGCAAAATAAATGAAAAATATGGTGAATCAAAAATAGGAAAGAACAAAAAAGTGGTCATAGATTTCTCAGGACCAAACATCGGAAAACCAATGCACATCGGCCATATAAGATCAACAATAGTTGGAGACTCTTTAATGCGAATATATCATTTTTTAGGATACAACGCAACTGGAATTAATTATCTTGGAGATATTGGCTTACATATAGGAAAGCTTATTGTTGCATGGGAATTATGGCTGGATAAAAAAGCATTAAAGCAAGACCCAACAAAAGAACTATTAAGACTATACGTAAAATTCTGCGAAAATGAAAAATCAGAATTTGTAGAAGGACAAGAAGAAGATTATGCAGGTAATGAATGGACAAATAAAGCAAGAGAAAAATTAAAACTTATTGAGCTGGGAGATAAAACCGCCCACAAAATCTGGCAAGAAATAATAAAAGAATCAGGCAAGGGTTTTGATAGAGTTTACAAAATGTTAAACGTAGAATTCAATGAAACAACAGGCCAAAGCAAGTTTTCAGATGCAGGAAAGGAAATTATATTCAATGCTCAAAAAAAAGGTATTGCTCAAATTGATAAAGAAACAGGAGCAGTTTTTGTGGAATTTGAAAAACTTCCAAAAAAATATATCATAAGAAGCAATGGAACAGCTTCTTATATTACCCAAGATATCGGAGCATTAGTTGAACGAAAGAAAAAATATAATTTTGATAAGATTATTTATGTAACTGATTACAGGCAAATGCTTCACTTTCAGCAATTATTTGAGATAATAAAAAAATTTGGTTATGATTTTTCTTCAAGTTGTTATCATGTTGGCTTTGGAACAGTGAATTTTGGAAAAGAAATAATCGCGACAAGAGAAGGAAAAATCGTTCTTCTTGAAGATGTTTTGAAAAAAACAATAGAAAAAGCAAAAGAAGAAATTAAAAAGAGAAAAACGTCTGGAGATCCTGAGAAGATTGGAGTAGGCGCAGTAAAATATATTATTCTAAGAAACGAACCAATAAAAGATGTTGAATTTTCTTGGGAACAAGCTTTAAATTTTGAAGGAGACAGCGGACCCTATCTCCAATATTCTTACGCAAGAGCAAACTCTATAATTAAGAAGGCAAAAACTGCTAAGGAAGATAAAAAACAGCTAACTGATGTTGAAGCCTCAAAAAAGTTAAGTACTCTCGGTAAAGAAAGCAAGATAACTGAACAAGAACTAGCATTAATAAAAAAAATTGGCGAATTTCCTCAAACAATAGAAAATGCAGAAAAAAATCTTAATCCTGCGATAATTGCAAGCTATGCTTTTCAACTTTCACAAGCTTTTAATGAGTTTTATCATGCTTGCAAAGTAATTGGAGAAAAAAGTCAAGATTTCAGATTAAAGCTCGTAAAAGCTTTTATGATGACGCTGAAGAATGCTCTTTATCTTTTAGGTATTGAAGTTATGGATGAGATGTAATATTATGACCATCTTTACCCAAATTTTCATTCATCCTTTTTATTAATCCATCTGCTACTTGTTTTGATTCAACCCTATATGTGATATAAGGTAATTCATTTTTATCGTCTTTACTTCTTGATTCAGAATCAGAAGGAAAAAAAGTATAGGCCGGAGTTATAAAAAGATATTTTCTGGCAAAATCACTAGTTATTGATCCTTCTATTATTAACCTGCCATCTTCATTTGTCTCAATAAATCTTGCAGTTAAGTTTACCATGTTCATAAGGTGATATAAAACATATTGATAAACATTCTGGTAATAGATTATATATTTATAAAAAAATGCTGAAGAACATTACTTAATTTCTCTTATACTCACAATATTTTCATAACCCGACCAGATAGGACATCTCCAGCCATACTTCCTTATTTCTACTTCTTTTCCCTTTAGTCTTATTGCTTCATTTTGAATACTTCCTGAACTAAATTTAAACCTATACCACGCATCATGATTATGAAACGGCCTGTATTCTGTAGCAACCATATATTTCCTATCTACTTTGACCATTTGTGCGTCTGTTATTTTTGTTCTTACAGTATCTGGAACAAAATAGTCATAACCTGCAAAACCTACAATCGCAGCTATCCCTCCTATGATACTCCAATCTCTAGCTTTTCTTAATAATTTATTCATTCAAGAAATAATCAAAAGCTCTTTAAAAGCATTAATATAATAAATAATATATATCTCATGAACAAAAAAAACATTGTAATAGAAACATTCGGCTGTTCTGCGAATCAAAACAACAGCGAAATCATGGCAGGACTTCTCTCCCAAGCAGGCTTTCTCATAACAAACAACGAAGAACTTGCAGATATAATCATCCTTAACACTTGTGTAGTAAAATCAAAAACAGAAAGCAAAATAAAAAGGAGAATTCAAGATTTAAAATCAAAAAATATTATTATTACGGGTTGCATGCCTGAAACAGATATTAAGGCATTAAAAAAATTAAATAGAAATTTAATTTTTCTCGGAACGCATCACTTCAAAGATATTGTAAAAATAATAAAAGATTATCAAGAAGGAAAACTTGATGATAAGCAACAAAATGAATATATCAAAATAAATGATGAAGAAAAACTCAATCTTCCAAAAGTTCCACAAAATAAGCTGATAAGTATACATCAAATCAGCGAAGGTTGCTTAGGAGAATGCAGTTATTGCAAAACAAGGTTGGCAAAGGGCAAGCTTTTTAGTTATGAAAAAGAAAACATAATCAAAAGCATTGAAAGTGACTTGCAAAATGGAGCAAAAGAAATCTGGCTGACATCTCAGGATTGTGCAAGTTATGGTTTAGACAAAAAGAAAGAAAAAAACAGACTTCCAGAACTTTTAAAAGATATTTTAAATTTAAAGCATAACTTCAAGCTGAGATTGGGCATGATGAACCCAAATAATGTTCTTCCGATAATTAACGAACTCATAGAAATATACAAAAACAAAAAAATGTACAAATTTCTTCATATTCCTATCCAATCTGCTTCAAATAGCATACTCAAGCACATGAATCGCTTTTACAAAATAGAAGAAGCAGAAAAGATAATAACCTCATTTCAAAAAGAAATTCCGAGCATAACCATTGCAACAGATATTATTGTTGGATATCCTACTGAAACTCAAGAAGACCACAATGAAAATCTTGAGTTTATAAAAAAGTTCAAGCCAAGTGTCTTAAATTTGAGCAAATTTTCCTCACACAAGCAAACACCCTCGGGAAAACTCAAGGAACTTCCAAATAAAATTGTGAAGCAAAGAACAACAGAACTAATGAAAGAACACCGAATCACGGCGCAAGAAAACAAAAAAGTCTTTCTCAATAAACGGGTTGAAGTCTTCATAGATAAAAAGATTTCAGAAAATCTTTATGAAGCAAGAGATGAAAATTATAATATTGTACTAGTAAAGACAAGTAAGGAAAACTTGGGTAAAAACGTAGAAGTTTTAATAAAGGGAGTCGGCGTGCATCATATGGTTGGAGAGCAAATCCATTTAAGTAATATTTAAGTAAAATATAAATGGGTTTGCGAAAAATGCTCGTTTAAGTAACTTAAGAATAATATAGAAACGAGCGAACCAAAAAGAACAGAGCTCATTTAAGTAAAATTAGAATAATATATAAATGAGTCTGCGAGTTAGCGAGCAGAACTAATTTAGATAAAAAATTAAAAAATTATCTTCTATCTAAAAACTTTATCAATGTGCTCTTTTTTCCAGCCTTTATTCTTAAAACCTCCTCTTATTTGCTCCTCACTATATCCTGCCTTTCTTGATTCAAATACAAACTTTCTTGCTTTATTAAAATAATCCTCGTTTTCTCCTCCACTAGAAACAAATACATGTTTCTTTTTTAATATTATAAAAACAACCAAGATTATTACAATTAACATTAGTATAATTGAGATTATCCATATCAAAGTATAGTCTTGTTTTGCGACAGGATTCTCTAGTGGCTGATTTTTTTCTATTGCTGGCAAAGTTTTATTTTCAATGCTCTCAGTGGTTTTAGAATTATCTATTTTGTCAGAAGCAGGAATTTCTTCATGTATTTTATTCCAGGTCAAATTTGCTTTATTATTTATCACAGAGTTTAATTTGACAGACAAATCATAATAATTATCTCCTGTAAGCTCGAATTTCTTTTCTTCTCCAATTTTAAGGGCTGATGTTTGAGGTGTACTTGAAATTGTTATAATAACTCCTGTTGAATCAATTGAGTTAACTTTAAGATTATGCGCTTCATTGTTTAAGTTTATATTAATATTATCATTTGCAATAATAATCTGGTTGTTATTAGATGTAACAGAATTAGTAGAGTCTTCTATGCCTTCCCCAATAGGAATTTGAGAAGTATAAATCAACCAAACAGAAGAATTATTTCCAGCTTGCCACCCTAAATAAGGATATCCTTCATTAATATTGGTTGAGCTTAAACTTATATTCCAACCATTATAAACTGCATAACTTATGTTATAAAAATCATTAATAGACGATGCTTTTGTTATACTATCACTACAACCAGAACAACCACCTGAACCACTCGCTCGATTATTGTAAAAATATACATTATTAGTAGAAGATTCATAACTATAACCAACAACACCACCCACATAACCTTCCCCAAACACATTACCAGTTGAATAAGAATTTAATATACTTCCCCCATAGTTATGACTAGTTATACCTCCATTATTCCCGTTTCCCAAAGCAAGCCCAGTAGAATAACAATTCTTAACTTGCCCCCCATAATTAATACCTATAATTCCTCCTACGTTATTACCATACACGTTAACTGTAGAATAAGAATCTAAAATATTACCATTGGCACCATCAATACCTCCAACAATACCCCCAACATAATGACTAGTAGCATTAACAATGCCTGAAACATAACACTGTGAAATCCCACCATAATTTACACCAGCAATACTACCAACAGACATACTACCAAGAATATTAACGTCCTCTAAACCCAAATTCTTAATCAAACCACCTGCACCGATAACACCAAATAAACCAACATAATTTGCTGATGACAAGTTTATAATCAAATTAGAAATAACTTTATTATTGCCATCAAAAGTACCGGCAAAGTATAAGGGATTAACCCAGATATTCCCTTCATTCTCACATGAAGATTGACTTGTTAAGGCAGGATAATTCAAACAATATCCTGCTTTCCAAATTGGTTGCCAATCATCTCCCAAGCCAACATAATCTAAATCAGAAGAAGATAGGTCTGCAGTCAGAATATAATGTGCATTTAAATTAGTTCTCACATTATTCAGATTATTCCAAGAAGCTATTTGATAAGGATATTCTAATGTTCCGATTCCGCCTGCAAAAAGAGAAGAAAATTCGGTTTTACACGCGCCGTTCTCGCATCCAAGAGGACAATCAACAACTGTTGAAGTAGAATATCGTTCAAAAACATTCCATATGTCCCATCTTACCCAATCTCTCTCACAATAGTATTCTCTTAATGAATTCGCACCCTCACAGGTATCAGAATATGTCTGACCATTATATTCTACTGACGAAGCAACATAAGTGCTTTCTGGCGTGAAAGTTGAAAAGTAGGGGTCTCCGATTCGGTCGTTGTCTGTGCAGGGAATGGGGAAGGGGACCGAAGAGATAGGTCTAATAAAAATAAATTCATTTCCAGAATCATTCCTTACAATAGTTCGATTGTTAAGATATGAGATTGTAATTTTAGAAGATTCCCTATTTTCACCAACAAAAATTTTATCATTTATTTGAGAAATTTTATTGTTCGAATAATCAAAAGTCTTATTAAAAATATTATCAAAGTTAAAGTAGATATAATTCTCGCCCCTAGTTAGGTTAGTAAAATAATAATCCTTATTTAGGGGTAGATTTGTTTTAATCGATACCAAATTATTATTTTCATATAAAAAAATCTTTTCTAAGTAAATCGAATTATTAAAAGAATAAGATACTTGTTGCAAGTTATCTGAATTTAAATCATAATTGAATGATACTTTTTCTCCGTTATTAACATCTATCAAAATAAGATTATTTTCAGAATAATAAAAATTAATATTTTTTCCATCTTGAATTATTTTTGTTAAAAAATAAGAATCTCCCAGTTTATAAAAGAATTCCAGACTTTCGTCATCTGTAAAATTAACTTTAATACCTTCTTGGAAGAATTCAGAAAGCGAATAATTAAGTAGAGAAATTTGTGAAGGAGTAATAATGAATAATACATCACTTTGATTTTTGATAAATGCCGAATAAACTACTATATTCTTATCAAAACAATTAGATTCCAATAAGAATACGTTATCAGTCAGTTCATAATGAATCTGTCCAGAGTTTAAATCAACCCCATTGAGGAACATTGTCTCTTCGCATAATCCACTTACTAATGGAACTAATAACAATACAGTCAATAATACACAAATTTTTATTTTCATGAGTTTTGAGTCTCCCGTAGTGCCTGTAATAAAAATCTTTGAAAATATTGTGTAAGTGGCTGACTATAATAAGACTCCATCATATTTAAAGATCTACTCGGATTTAAATTTTCTCCCAAACTATTCCCCAATCGGTTTTGTATTTGATCCTTTGGACCGGTTATAGTAATATATGTTTGAAACCATTCTGAATCGGTTCCAGGAATATGGCTAAGGTACTCACTACGCCTATCAAGTAAATCCATAATAAATGCAGAATGGCCCATCAATGTTGCAATTCCTACTACTGTGTGATCTAGATTATATGGAATACATTCTATATGGACTTCTTTAAATTCCTCATCTGAAAGACCATTCATATTAATCCAATTGGGATGGGCATCATCTGTATAAGCCCATGCAGAACCATATACACTCCAATATTTATCTATCAATTTAGGTGGAAAGGCAAGTTTCGTAAACCTTTCATCCAATACGCCATATCCCCTCATCATTACATTAAGAATAATTTCCGACTCTGTTGTTATCAAAAAAGAATCTCGCGGGTATAATATAGAACCGACGTATGGTATTTTCTCTTCATATTGCCCCATACGATTATACCATCTTTTTAATTCAGGATTTCTTTCAAGTAGTTCATTAAAATCGCGAATTTCATTAAATGGTTTTGGAACACAACCAGACTTCACACAGAAAGTAGGATAACCATCTATCTCAATTCCATCCGGGTACGGAACTTCTAAAAGTTTATGTCCCTCTTCATCTTGATACATACACCCGCACTTCTCCGGCCAATGTCCGCCTTTATTCGCAATTCTCCCAAATCCAGTACAAGGTAATTGACAGCCACTATTGCAAGTTGGATCAAAATCAATAAAATAATCGGGGAACACTGCAGATAAAGGACCATTATCACATTCTTCTCCTTTTTTGCTCTGAATAATTTCATCTCCGCAATACGTCTCTTCACATTTACTCGTGCAGAAATCTCTATCAGGATTATCGCATTTTTCTCCACCAGTAACTCTGCCATCACCACAAGTAGAGAAAGTATAATTTGAAAATCCTTTAACTTCAATTGTAAATGGAACAAGACTTATCGCCCTAGAAGAATCATCTATAACTCCATCTTTATAAATAATAATATTTTCTATATTCATTCCAGCAGGAACAACCACATTATTAAAAGTTACGAGAGCAGTAGAATTAAGTCGAGGAATAACCTTTGAATCAACATAAACCAATTCTTCAGATATGCTTATCGTACTCTCATTCATATTCCCCCTGACTGTCATGTTCCTTCTAAAAGATTCATTCGTCCAAATTATTTCTCCGTAAGAATTATTGTAAATTAAAGAATTGTAAATATTTGGGTCAGGAGAAGAAACAGAATTATCTTCAATTGAAACAACATTATTAACCAGATAATTATTTATAAAAAAGCTTTGACCAAGTTGATTTATTAGAATTCCCTTACCTACATTGGAAATATTGTTTGATTCAATAGTATTAAACCATCCATTACCATTGAAGATTATTCCAGAAGAACCAGAATTTATCACATTATTCGAGATAATGCTAGAGGAAGTTGAAACAGAAATAGATTCTTCATTGTTATTCATAGTATTGTTTAATACTTTCAAGTTATCTCCTGTTACAATTACTCCACGATTATTTTCAGAAAAATAATTATTTGAAACTAAAGAATCAAGACGATAACCAGAAACTTGAACTCCTACTGAATTGTTTGTTATATTATTATAAACAAGTTCATTATTACTGCCCCCAGATAAGTTTATGGCTTCATTATTTTCATGAATAAAGTTCTCTGAAACAGAAAGCGCATAGGAAGAAGAAGAAGACAAAATTCCAATTTGATTATTTGAAATATCATTTTTAAAAACATTCATGCCTTGAACAGAACCAACATTAATCCCAATTTTATTCAGTGTGATATTATTTGAAGTAATCGTCTCTGCAGAACAGCCCAATTGAATATTTATTCCATTATTACTTCCTTCAATAGTATTGCTCTCGATTCTATTACTATTTGATGATTCAGAATAAATTCCGTTTTCATAGTTTGATTTAAGAATATTATTTGAGATAATATTGCTAGATGAAGGACTTCTCCAATACTCAACTGATGGCAAGATTGAAATAGCAGAGTAAATATTAGCATTAAATGTATTATAATTAATATTATTTGAATTTGAAGCAATAAGCTCTGCTCCCTTATTATTTGAAGAGAAATCATTGTTTTGTATTGTATTTGAAAAAGAATCAGAAAATGATAGTGCATTTCCGTTTAAATTAAAGTTGTTTAAAACAATATTAAAACCAGAAGAATATTTTCCTTCAAAACCAATAGAGTTATTGGTGAAATTATTATAAGTAACAGTATCGGCTGATGAAGGACCAATAAACGATAGTGCTTTTTCATTCATTTCAAAAACATTAGATAAAATATTAGTCATCGTACTCATTCCAGAAAAAATTCCTCCTTGATTTGAAATAAAATCATTATTATTAATTGAATCATAAGTGGAATAGATTAAACTTAACCCATTGAGATTATGGATAAAACTATTATTCAAAAAAGAGTTAAAATTAGAATTCAAAATATGAATTCCATAGTTATTATTTTCAAAAACATTTTCTTCAAATACTGAATTTAATAATGTTTCTGAATTAATTCCAAAATTATTAGAAATGAATATGTTTTTCTTTACGATCATACTTGAAGAAGCAATATTATTACTGACTGCCTTATCATTATTATTAAAATTAATATCTTCGATATTCAATAAACCTACACTTTGTAAATCAATTCCCATTGAAAAATTTCTTATTTCAAGATTTTTTATAACCACATTTGTTCCATTAACAATTATTCCTGTTGAAGAATCCTCTCCTGATAAAATTTTACTATTTCCATCAAGAATAATATTATCACCAACAATTTCAATACAATTTTTTGATGAATTTATACTATCATTAAAAATATATTCCTTATTGCTTTGTTCAAGAGCCATACATGAGTTGATATAACATAAAGCAGAGTTAGATGAACAGCAAGCTTTTTCTGATATTGGTTTTTCTAAACTCGAACAAAAAGAACTATCAACAATTTCTCCAAATTGTTGTTTGATGCATTTGACATCTCTTGAGATTATTCCGGCTTGTTCTGTTTGTTCTATATCTGCACTGCATACACCCCATTCTCCCTCTTGCCAAGAATAAGTACATCCTGATAAAATTTCACAGCTTTTTTGCAAACTATCTTTATCATTATCCGAACACCTTAAATCCTCAACAATATCGCCATTTGAAGCACGACATGAAGCTGTTCTCATTTGTATTCCTGGTCCACAATTATTGCCACATCCAGATGATTTTTGATCACAATGACATTCTCCATATTCAGAATAATTCCAAGAAAACCGACAAGAGTTATATTTATCACAAATGTTTGTTGAAGCAGGTTTTATTCCAGTACAGTTTTCATCTGCAACTATTTCACTATTTTGTGTCAAACATAAAACTGTTCTTGTTTGAGTAAGTTCTTGTCCACATTGATTATTGCAAAATTCGGGAGTCCATTGAGTCTCCTGCCATGAATAAGTGCATTGATTATAATTGCTACAATTTTCTTCTACAATTTTTTCTGCTTCGTTGCATAAAGTTTGGTCTGGAGATATTTCATTATTTCTATAACATTCTGCTGTTCTTGTTTTAGTTCCTGCTCCGCAAGTATTTGAGCATTCATTCCAACTAGAATAATTCCAATAATATCTGCATCCAACATAATCTTCACAATCTTGACTTGTTTCAGGAGTTCCACAAAAGCTATCTGCAACTGTTGTTCCATCGCTTCTTTTACATATTGCTGTTTTTGTTTTAGTTCCTGCTCCGCAAGTATTTGAGCATTCTCCAAAACTTCCATAAATCCAATTATACACACAACTGCTAGTACCTGTGCAATCTTTACTTGTTTCAGGAGTTCCACAAAGATTGGCGTCAGTACCGGTCATAATTGTTCCATCGCTTCTTTTGCATGTTGCAGTTCTAGTTTGTGTCCCTGCTCCGCAAGTGTTTGAACAAATAGTGCTCCATTCTCCGTAAGTCCACAAATATGTACATGCTCGATCGTCTGTGCAAGACTGACTTGTTGTAGGCTTTCCAGATCCACAATAAGACTCTCCAACGAGTGTTCCATCACTTCTTTTGCATGTTACTATTCTTGTTTGTGTCCCTGTTACGCATGAAGCAGGACATGAGCCCCAATTGGCATCTGTTTGCCAAGAGTAAGAACAACAATCCAAATATTGATCTTGTACTGCTGTCTGCCCCATACCCAAACAACATCCACTTCCACTACTACCCCCAGTCCTACTTTGTCTTTGTTTACATGTTTGAAACTGCCCACATGTTCCAACATTTGCCCAAGGACCATAGCTAAATTCACTCCAAACGCAACAACCAGCATATCCTGTAATTTTGTTTTTTCCAGAAATATTATTCCAAATATCACCCAACCACGAAGCAGAAACAAAACTAAAACTTAATAATAAGCATAATGATAAAACTATTATTACACTAATCACACCACCTTTTTTCATGATACTATAGGCATGATTAACATATATAAATATTGCTTTTTTATAGAATATATACTGAATAACAGAATAATAACATGAACAACAAAAAAATATTTATAATAGAACACCTCGAACCAAAACTCTGGCCATGGTGCCTAATCGAATACGAGCACATATCAGAGACAGTAGGCAAAGAAAATTTATGGTTTACAAATATAAAAAATAAATCTGATGCAAAAAAGTTAGGCAAATGGGGAAAAGTTTTCAAAGAAAGCATAAAAGAAATGAATCTTCAGAATGTATGCATTCTCGACCCAGAATCTAAAGAAACACTTTCTCCAGAAAAATCAAAAAAGTTTGAATACTTTCTTTTTGGAGGAATACTAGGAGACTATCCTCCTAAAAAAAGAACGCAAGAAGAATTAACAAAATTCATAAAAAATCCAAGCACTTTTAACATAGGAAAAGAACAAATGAGCACAGATAATGCTGTTTTTGTTGTTAAGCAGATTGTCGAAGGCAAAAAATTTGAAGATTTAAAGTTTAAAGATGGCATAGATATTGAAATCAATGATATTGAAACCGTCGAGCTTCCGTTTAGATACACTCTTGTTAATGGAAAACCATTTATGAGCCCAAAGATAGTTGAATATTTAAAGAAAAAGAAAGGATTTTAACTGTTCTTTAATAAAAATAACTTCTACCCAAACCACTTTTCTACCAATTTAATAAAAATTAAGCTTTTCCAGAGGGAGAAAAGCTTAAAAGCCAATCCACAATAACAAAATTAGAGGAAAAGATGAAAAAGATGGCTAAAAAAACTAATTCTAAACAAAATAAAGAAATAGAGATTTCAGAAAACCCAGAAGAAACAGAAATCGAAGAACTTAAGGCAAAATCACGAAAAATAAGCACAAAAGAAGCCTGTGCCTACAGCTTCATGGATGGATTTGGCCTAAGATACATAACGCCATTTGCAGTAGAAGTAGGAAAAAATTCAAAAAATCTCAATGCCTATGTTGGTCTTCTAACAGCACTACCATCGCTTCTTGGAAGTTTATCCCAATTATTAACAATAAAAGCGATGAATAGTTATTCTCGTAGAAAAATAGTTTTTTGGGGAGTATTTATGCAGGCATTAATGTGGCTTCCATTAGTTGCTCTAGGACTTTTTTATTATTTTAAAAATATCAATGCAGAACTAGGGCTTTCTTCACTTGTTATAATCTACACTCTTTTGATAATTTTCGGTTCTTTTGCAGGCCCTGCCTGGAGCTCAATGATGAAAGATACTGTAACAAGCAATTTAGGAAAATATTTTGGAAACAGAAGCAGAATTGCAGGTCTTGTGGCACTTATCTGCATGCTAATTGCAGGATTTATACTTGATTACTTCAAACAAACAAATGTTTTCCTGGGTTTTATAATTATTTTCTTTGTAGCATTCATGGGAAGAACAATTTCATCAATACTTTTCTCAAAACAATATGAACCAAAATTCAAGCCAGAGAAAAAAGCATATTTCAGCTTTATTGAATTCGCTAAGAAGATGTTCTATAATAATTTTGGAAAGTTCGTTATATTCTTTGCATTAACATCATTTGCAGTAACAATTTGTTCTCCATTTTTTGCAGTTTATGTTTTAAAAGACTTAGGTTTCAGTTATGTTCAATATATGGCAATGATAGTAGGCTCTTCTCTAGCAAGTTTTATATTCATGTCTGGCTGGGGAAAATTCGCAGATAGATACGGAAATCTCAAAATTATGAAAATATGCATAGGAAGCATTGTAGCTGTTCCTTTCCTATACTTCGCGTCATATTTTGTTTTTAAGTTCAATCCCTCATTAATTGTTCCTTATGTTATTTTTATAGAAGTACTTGCAGGCGTAATGTGGGCAGGTTTTAATCTTGCTGCAGGAAATTTTATTTATGAGGCAGTAACAAGAGAAAAAATGGCTTTATGTGTTTCATATTTCAATGTTATAAATGGAATTGGAACTTTTATTGGCCCTATTCTTGGAGGATTTTTAGCATCAGTAATTCATCCGATTATGGGAATCTCTGCATTACTAATAGTGTTTATAATCGGCGGGATAGTAAGATTAGCTGTTGCGGTTTACATGCTGCCAAAAATAAAAGAAGTAAGAAAAGTAAAAGAATATGGCTTTAAAGAAGCAAGAGAAAGTTTTCAGAATCTTTCTCTAAGAGAATTTATTGAATATTTGGATATTAATCCGATTAAGACGAGACCGATATAAAAATGGAATTATTTTTTATGTCAGAAATTAAAACCTCATTATTTATAATAGGGTCGTAAGCTGACTGTTTTTAATTTCTGAGCATCCTAAAAACAATGGGCTTTACAAATCACACCTTTTAAGGTGTGGTGCCCCATTGTTTTTTTGATAATATTTATCAATATCCTTCATCCACATGCCTCTTGATTGAACCATTTTTCCATCGACATAAATTTCTCCGCCCTTTGAAAATGCTGTTGGTCTCAAATCACAAACCAAATCCCAATGAATATCTGATTCATTTTTTCCTCCGCCAACATCAAGGGGCATAGAATAAGATTCTCCGATTGCTAAATGTATTGTTCCCCCAAGTTTTTCATCAAATAGCAAATTCTTTACATATCTGCTTATTCCAGAATTACAACCTATTCCAAACTCTCCTATTCTTTTTGCTCCGTTTAAATTAAGCATTGATTCTAAAAATTTCTGGCCTTGTTTCGCTGAAAAATCAGTTACTTGACCATGCTTATATTTTAATCTTATTCCTAAAACTCTCTGGCCATTTCTCATAGATTCATAAGGAAAATAAATTTCACCATTTGCAGAATCTTCAAGCGGACAATAAAAAACTTCGCCATCCGGCATGTTATATTTTCCATCACATATTCCTCCACCCCTTCCATCCAAACTAAAATAAATGTCTGTTTGTCCCGGAACAATTATGTGAACCTCTTTTGCATTGTCAAAAGTAGACTTTATCTTTCCCATGCTTGCCCTTAAAGTTTTCCAATCAATATTTGTTGCTGAAAAAATAAAATCCGAATATTCTCGCATAGTCATACCTGCGTTTCTCGCTTCACCCTCGCAAGGATAAGCAACAAGATTCCATTTTAATCCAGTAAATTCTTTTCCATTCCCAACTATTCTATCATTAAGGGGTTTCATTACTAATTTAGTATGATTTGCAATCTTATCGGGATTAACTCCCAAAAGATAATCTGGATTAGAAACAGGATCAATACAAACACTAGCAGTCGCAACTTCAGCCATATCACATAACTTTTTTGCTTCCCATCTCAAATTTTTTTCATTATTTTCTTCTATCAATTTTCTTCTTTCATTTATATTAAAAAAATCATACATAACACTGGCTCCCCTTTTACCAGCTAAAGAACCAATTTCGCAAGCAAAGTCTGTAAAAGTATCTTCAGAACGAACTAATAAAACATCAGAAGAATTAATGTTTAAAGAATAATCTACTACTATCTCAGTAAGTTTTTTTGCTCGTTTATCCATGTTTATATCCTAAGAAAATATTTAATAATTTATTATCTCTTCTTTCCTTTCTTTTTTCCAGATTTTGAAATATCTTCTATCGCTTTCCTGCTAAGCATCGTCTCCACATGACTTATTCTCTTCATTGCAAATGCAAGCTCGTCTTTTACTCCTTCAATCTCTTCCTTTACTTTTGCAAAACTTGCTTTAAGGTTTTCTTCTATTCCCATTAGAAAAAGACTCGGAAGAGGTATAAAAGCATTATGGAGTTATAAAAGTTATATTAAAGAATAGTAATATAAAATTTAAATCTTAATCTTAAAGAATCACACCTTAGCAAACTTGCCCCAAGCAACTTCAAACAACTGTTCTAATGCCTTTGCAAAGAATTCTGCATTAAGCCAGATTGCAACATCATAATTAGGATGTACTTTCTCGTCATCCATAACCATAAACATAAGCTCTTCAGAATCTATCACTACAAACCTTGCTTTCAATTCAGATGCGTTTCTTATTTCTCCAACTTTCAAAAAGTCTTTTGCTATTTTTCTATTAGTTTCATTTATTGGTGAAGCAATTCTTATTTTTACTCCTCTTTTCTTTGCTTTCTCAAGCGAAGGAAGCAAACTTTCTAGTTTTCTATTCAGACCAGCAGCAGTTGTAACAATTGTAATAGTATCTTCTGCTTCTCGGATAAGCATATCTAAATGATTGTAAACATTTTGTCTTCCTCTTAAACTTCCAGACATATCTGTTGGCTCAACAAACTTAACTCCTTCTGAAAACAAGCTTGTAAGTTCTTTAAGAACATCTTCGTTCTTCAATTTATCAAGTCTTTTTGATCTTTCCTGAGCATCAACAACAAGATTTTTCTTTACTCTTTCAATAACTTCATGAGGTTTTAATGCAACAAACTTTATTGGCTTTCCAAGCTTCATAACAATAAATCCTTTTTTCTCCAAACTTTCTAGAATATCATAGGTTCTGCTTCTGGGAACATCAGAAATCGTGCTTAATTCTCCAGCTGTAGAAACTCCTCTTGAAAGAAGTGAAGCCCAAACTTTAACCTCATAAAGATTAAGATCAAATATTTTTCTCAATCTACTTAAAAACTCTTCGCTTATTATCATTTTGTTTATTGTCTATCTACTCCCTTTTTTATTAATCTACCCAATGAGATATACTATTTAAATCTTTTTATCCTTGGAAATATACTTTTTTGTTTTTGTCGACGCTGGTTTTTTTAAAACTATGGAGGGGGGCCATTTTTTAGTCACTTTGATTTACAACGAACATCCCAGTTTAGAGCTTATTAAAAAGTAGTATTATTTTACTGTCTTTTATTTTTTCTTCTGATTCTGCAAGATATTTTCCAACCGGCTTGTTTGTTTTCAACTCAAATTTTTTGGAATTTGTCCTTTCTTTTATCATTTCCTTCTGCTTTTCAATTATTTTTCCTAGTTTTTCATCACTAACAATAACAAGTTCAATAAAATCTTCTTTGATAAGACCTGCATTTTTTCTTAATGCCTGAACTTTTCTTGATATTTCTCTAGCATAACCTTCTGCTTCAAGTTCAGGAGTAAGTTTTATATCAAGAACTACTTTTATTTCATTTTCTTTTATGATTTTTATTTCTATTTTCTTGACATTAAGCTGTCTTGCAACAATTTTCCCAAGTTCGTCTGATAATTTTTCATTGCATTGTATTACTGCTTTTGCAAGCGGCCATTTTAAGCCCATTTGGGCTTTGTCTCTCTCAAAAAGTCCTACTTCAATTATCTTCATAGCAACACCAAATTCTGCTTCAAGCTTTTCATTAATTTTTTTCTCATCACATTTTGGCCAATCTGATAAATGAACAGATTCTTCTTTAACAATTCCTTGTTTCTTTAGTTCCTGCCAGATATATTCTGTCATAAGAGGGCATATTGCTGCAAACATTTTAAGAAAATTAGTATAAACTTCTTTCAAAGCATAAAAAACAAGGCCAGGATTTTCATTGCTCTTGTCTCTAGTCATTTTAATATACATTCTAGAAATATCCAAATAAAATTTTTCTAATTCAGTGATTGTCTCGTCAAATCTAAAATCTTCAAATAGTTTTGTAACTTCTTTTATTGTTGAGTTCAATCTTGAAAAAATGTATTCTTCTTCAATTTCTATTTTCTTATTTTCTTTTCCATTAATTTGTGAAAGATAAGTTGCAATATTAAGAAGTATAATGAGATTTCTTTGTTTTTGCTTGACATCTTCCCAATTAAAATTAATATTTTCTCCGGCTTTTGTTTCACAAATGTAATATCTTAAAACTTCTGATGAATATTTGTCAATAACCTCATATGGCGAGATAATATTACCTAATGATTTGGACATTTTCATTCCCTGATAATCTAAAATCATTCCATGACCAAAAACTCCGTTATAACATGATTTATTGAACATAATCGTAGAGCATATCTGAAGCATACTGAACCATAGACGTGCTTGCTCACTTGCTTCAATTATTAAGTCAGCTGGGAAAAATTCCTTGAAATAATCCTCCCTATAAGGATATTCAAGGCAGTTCCAAGATGCTGTTCCAGAATCAATCCAAACATCAATAACATCGGGAATTCTTTTCATATCTTTCTTGCATTTACTGCATTTTAAGAGAACACTATCAATCCACGGTTTATGTAAATTATCTGGAATTTTTGTTGTTGCTAATTTTTTCAGTTCATCTAAACCGCCGATTACTTCAATATTTCCGCAAGAATCACATTCCCAGATAGGAACAGGAGTTCCCCAGAATCTCTGTCTAGTTATGCCATTATCTTTTAAATTACTAATCCATGCTTCATAACTATTCTGAACTGTTTTCGGAACCCATTTTACTTTTTTATTATAATCAATAATTTTCTTTACAAGGTCTTCTGTTTTCAAAAACCATTGTTCTGTTGTTCTAAAGATAATTGGTTTATGGCATCTCCAACAATGCGCATATTCATGACTTATTTTTTCTTCTGCAACTAATAATCCTCTTTTCTCTAATTCTGCAACAAATTTGTAATCATCTTTTTTTGCAACCAGTCCATTGAATTTGCCTGAATCAAAGAAGGCCCCTTTTTCATCTATTGTGTTAAAAGCTGCTATTTTATATGCTTCACATGCTTCATAATCTTCTGGACCGCAGCCTGGCGCAGAATGAACAAGCCCTGTTCCAATATCCAATGTAACATACGGCTTGGATAAAATAACAGTATGAATTTTTGGAGACTTTTTCTTTAATTCCTTATAGGGCATTTCTGTTTCAAAAGTATGAACATATTCAATTCCTTCCAAGTCTTTTCCTTTTACTTCTTTTATAATCTTGTAAGTCTTTCCAAGAACATCCTTAATAAGGTGGTCTGCAAGCTCTTTAGCAATAATCCAAACCTCATCTCCGACTTTTGCTTTAATATAAGTAAAATCAGGATTAGCCATTACAGCAAGATTAAAGGGTATTGTCCAGGGAGTTGTTGTAAACACAACTAAATATTCATTTGTAGATTTTTTTAGTTTAAATTTAACATAAATTGCTTTATCAGAAATATTTTCATATTCTAATTCATGTTTAGCAAGGCTTGTTTCGCATTCTCCACACCAGTGCATTACTTTTTTTCCCTTATAGAGTCTTTTTTGCTTGTATGCTTCTTTAATAAAAAGCCATTCTGAACCCATGAATTCATTTTTTACAGGAAGATAAGCCTTATCAAAATCCATCCAGATTCCAAGCCTTTTCAAGTCATTATTCATCAACATTACATTATTCATTGAAAAGTCCATGCATTTTTTTGAGAATTTATCTAATCCATAATCAAGAATAGATTTTTTATCAGGAAGATTAAGGTCTTTTTGCACTTTATTTTCAGTAGGAAGACCATGCATATCATAGCCTGCTCTGTCCCAAACATTAAATCCATTTAATCTAAAGAATCTCAAGGCAATATCTTTCATATTATTGTTCCAAGCATGGCCGATATGAAGCCTTCCAGAAGTGTATGGCGGTCCTTGAAGAAAATAAAACTTTTTACCTTTTGAATTTTTCTTCACTGATTTTTCATAAATCTTGTTTTCTTTCCAAAACTTCAAGATTTCTTCCTCTATTTCTTTAAAGTCAAGCATGCTTAGACTTGTTCTTCTTTGTTTTTAAATTTATTTATCGAGCTTATTTTTTGCCTTTTTACTCTGTCTATATCAAGAAGCCAATTACCAAAATGATATTTCATAAATATATTATTAACCCTTATACACTCTTTTTCACCTTTTTCTCGGAGAATTTTCTGATAATGTGGATAAGCTCTTGCACAAACCATCGCATAACCTCTTGCAGAGTCAATTTCTTCAAAATAAAGCTCATCTGCTACAATTCTTGAACAAAAATAACACCCCTGAGAGAAGAGTTTTTCAAATAACTGAAGATTTACTTTTGCTTCTTCATCTGTCATTCTTTGCTCTTTCACGTCGTCTTGCACTCCGGCAAGTTTTAATAAATCTGGTTCAGGCATTGTAAAATTCAGCAAGCCAGAAAAATAGGCTTGCTTATCCAATAATAATTATAATTCCAGCTATAATGATTGTTCCAATAATTGAATTATTTATTATAACCATATTTCTATGAAGCAGGTCCTGTTTTTAAATCTTTTTCTGGATTAGGTTCTGAATTCTGTTCTGAACATGTTTCATGAGATATTTCAGGAGAATATGTCTGTTCAGTAATCAGTGTAGGGGGAAGAAGTTCTATTAAAGCCTGTTTTTCCTTGATAATTGGTTCGCTTATCCAAAGTCCGCCTTGCATGTTTCTTCTTGACCATAAATGATCCTCATATCTGAAACTAGGATTAACAACTCCGGGCCTATATCTCCATGCACCCCGATAGATTCCTAAAAACTCTTGATTATCTCGTTTTTTAGCGACTTGAAACTCTATTACAGGACTTTCATCATCACTTTTCAAAAAATTAAACATAATTTGGTCATTATTAACTTCTATAAGCCCTCTAAGCTTGCCTACAAGTCCAACGCTTTCATCTTTCACCTGGCCAGAAAATATCGCACAACCATTAAAAAAAGCAGTTCCAGAGAAGATACCTGCGAGAGTGTCATTAAAATAACAAGAAATTTTAATATCATAATCACCCATAATATCTTTTACTAACCGTATATAAAAAGATAACTATGATGAAGAATATATCAAAAATCATCGAGGATAAATTTAAAATTAAGAGTTAAAAAATCTGACCCTATTATGAATAATTAATCACACATTGATCATAACCCTCTATGCTGAACAAATTAGCGAATTTGCAAAATATTTGAATACCTACAATTCTGAACTTTTCTAAATATCCAGTCATATCAAGGATTTCTACACATTCTCCGCTTGAGCAAAGATTACTATCACATTCATAATTGTTCTGGCATGCTGCCCAACCACCTGTTGAAGGATCTTTTGTTTTCTGCATTTTTATCTCGCCATCCATATCACAATAAGCATCGATTGTTGCAGGAAGTTGTTGATTCTGATAACCCACCATAGACATGGAAACAGATATAAAACTATCTAAATAATTCTGATTGTAAAAAATTTCATCAACATGAAGGATATAATTAATATTACTTTCTTCTGTTATGCCCATTAAACTTTTCCAGTCATAATCCTTGCCCTGTTCTAGATAGATATTTCTCCATACTCCTTGTTCAATCTCCAAACTAAGCAAAGCAGTATTATTTGGATAAACAGTTAGATTAATATCATTTTGGTTTTCCTGTGCATCTTCCACAGTTAATGTATCCGAACCACTACTCTCATTCACAAATACTTCTTGTAAATTCCAACCTGTTTGCTGTTTAAATCTGAACCCATAAGGTATACATTTATTATTTCCAGCAGTATCTTCAAACCATTTTGGAACATAACAACCATCACACATTCCAGGATCACAACTTATTTTGACTATGACACCATAAAAACTGTTTTCTGCTAAGTATGTTCTCTATAGTTGGATTCCAGCTTTTTAGCAAATTTTCAGAATTGTACTTGCCTCCAGTACCGACATAATTTGTAGTAATAAAATTAAATATATTAAATAATGTTTTTTTCTTATTCTTTGATTTAAATTTTAAAGCAAGCTTTTTTAATTTTTCATTTTTCTCTACTTTTACTTTAAACATATAATTCTGAAGTAGAATAAAAGGAAGAATCTTGCAAACTAAAAGTATAATCGCAATTATTATGAAAATAGTTTTTAAAATCATTTTTTACTTCTCTCTACCTCGCAATTTCATTTTGATATTATTTTTTTAGTTACTTAAATGGACTTGCTCAACTCACAAGCCCACTCACTTATTTTTAATTTTTATTTTATCTCATGGACTTGCTCGCACACACTCAAAAGCGCTTCTTTTTCCAAAAAGTGCATTTCCGACGGTAAAATCAAGCAAAAAGGCATCTTAACATCTTTTTTCTTTAAATTATCAAGCGTATCATAAAAAATCTTTCTGTCTTCAGTTCCCATTTGTGAACAAACAATAATCTTCTCAAATTTCATTTTTTTATTTTTCCCAGAAATTTCTAATTGTGAAAGGCTATCTTTCAAATTCAATCCAATATCTGTAAGAATAAGCGAATGTGCTTTAATACTCAAATTTTCTTTCACAATATCAAGAAAACTATCAGGAGTAAAGTTTTTTTTCCAGCAAGGCATGCTTGTTATTTTTCCAAATTTGTAAAGCTGAAGTCCTGTTTCTGCAATAGCATCAAAAACAGACGTAGAATAAATAATGCTTGTTTCTATGCCTGCTTTTTTAGCATCCATAATCAAACTTGTGTGCGTTGTAGCAAAAAGAGGAGAACCGTAGACTAACAAAGCAATATTTTCTTTCTTGGCTTCTTTTACTAACTTATCTGATTCAACATCGCCCCTAGCAAGCTTCTCAATCTTCTTCCCGAGACTTTCTTCTAATTCACTAATAGCATAGGGAAAATCAACAGTATAGCCTTCTAAATAAATTTTTACGCATTTCTCAATAGAAGAAAGTCCTTCTCGAGTTATTCCTTCCTTATTCAGTCCTAGTCCAATAATATAAAGCATAAAAATATTAAAGAATAAGGGTTTTTAACTATTCGCTCGACACAAAAAATCAGTTCAGCCAATTATTTATTCTTCTTCTTGACAAACCAATATATCAATCCAGCAATAATTATCAAAGCAACAACTATTATTATCCATGTTATTTCTGAAATTGGTTTGGTTGTTTCTGTTGGCGTTGGCTCTCCTTCTTCAGGTATTGTTTCTGTTTGATTTTTCTCTCCTTCAGAAGGAATAGTTATCGTCTGATTAATTGCTCCACAAGATTGGACCTCACTTGGTTCTGTGGTGTTTACAGAACAAGCAGGCTTAATTTTTGCGCAGTTTCTTGTTTGACTTCCATTAATACATAAGCTCCATTGAGTACAATTCCAAGTAGTTGCGCAACTAGCACCTCCACCACCGCCCCCACCAGGTGAAGTCGTCGCAGGAGTATATGCTGCAAAATTTGTAAGATGATATGTCCATACAGCTAAATCATTTCCAGAATTTTTATAACATTCTTTAGGTGTTGAATTTGAGTATATATTCGTAGGAGGACTCGTCAAATTATTACATTCTGTAGAAATTTCTACCAAGCTAGTAGAGTTAGACCATGCTGCTTTCTTTCCTGTCATTCCACCAATAATAATTTTAACAGGCCCTGAAAAATTAAGAGAACACGTATTTGAACCTACACCTATAACAATATTTAATGTTCCAGAAGGAGAGCTAAACAAAGCAGATGAAGTATTAACAAGTGGAAGGTAAATCTTTCCATCCCATCCCGGACAACCATTGATAGTTGTATTGCCAGGTATTTCTAAACTATAATTTTCATCGCCTGTTCTCTCTAAAATAAGAGTATTATTGCCCAATGTTACACTTCCAGTAGAATTTAATAAATTTATCAAGTCGATAGATACTGAAGCATTTGCTGAATTAACACCGATAGTTATTATTGGCAGAGATGAATTAGCAGGCAAGACTGCATTTGTTGTGTTTTCATCAAGACTAATAGTTTCATTATCTATTGTTTGTGTTTCAGAACCGTATACACTCACCCAAATTGTATCAGAACTAGAAGTATAGTTTTCATTTCCTGAATAAATCGCAGTGATATTATACAAATCCACATCTGTCCAGTTTGTAAGGTTTCCAATTGGGCTTGTTCCAGAATTAATCAAGCTCCCATCATTATGCAATGAAATGATTCCTACTCCATTCTCGAGGGTTGCATTTAACCAAACAGAAGTATTAGCAGCTACAGCTAATCCAGAATGAGAATTATTTGCATAAACAAAAACACTTCCTGTAGCTTTATTAATAGTTGCGTAAAGAGTCCTAGATATAGTTGTGTAATTCTCGTTGCCTGTAACATTAAAGTCAAATCTGTAATTTACTGCTGCTAGAGAATAATTTTGCCCATTCGTTATTGAAACACCATCTCTATAAATTGCTAAAGTTCCACCGGTTGTTGAGCCACTTGCATTAACTTGTTGAGGGTAAGTTACAGTCAAATTATTATCTACTCCGTTTAATGCTTCTGTAATAGTTGGAGTTGCTTGTGAAATATCGCCCCATCTTGTTACAGTTAAAGCAGTATAATTTTGAGTAGCAGGAGCAATAGCAGTAAAGTTATATGATCCGGCACTTAATGTTCTTAATAAATTATTCTGATCTGTTATATTAAGTCCATCTTGATATAAGATAAATGATTGTTCGTTATTTTCTAATGTTACAGAAACATTTGTCTGAACACCATATACGCCTGTTTGATTTCCTTCCGTACCATTAATCAAAAGAGTTAAAGGTGATGTTGCTTGTGTTACATTAGCCCATAAACTTTCAGATAAATCAGTATAGTTTTCATTGCCGGTAACATTAAAGTCAAATCTATAATAAGCAACTCCCAAGGTAGAATTATCTCCGTTTACTATTTCAACTCCGTCTTGATAAATTGCTAAAGTTCCGCCTATTGTTGAACCGCTAGCATTAACTTGTTGAGGGTAAGTTACATCTAAACTTGCATCTTCTCCATTAAGGTATTTTATAAGAGTTGGTTCTGCAGGATTGATAGTATAACTAGCAACATCAGAACTTCCAGTATAATTTTCATTGCCTTCAAAAGAACAATTAATAGAATATGAACCTCTCGCTCTTGTAACATTTAAGCCCATCTCTGAAATTTTATCAATTCCGTTTATAGTCATATTTGTTATTATTCCGCCAGAATTTATACAACTGAAATTTGAAGCTAATCCGTATGTGATTGGTGAGCTTGGACTTACTGAAACATTTGTTGTAGTTGAACCTTGTGTTATTGCAAGAGTATTCGTATCAATAGAATCTATTGAAGAATAATTTTGTCCTCCTGTTGAATTAAGTTTATAGACATATGACCCAAATCCAAGAGTTATTATTTCACCAGAACCCTTATCAACATTGTCCCTATAAATTTTATAAATTACATCTGCATCTCCCCCATTACTCTCACTGTAGTTTATTGTTGTTGAAGTTGGGTAAGTTAATGGATCCCAACCAGCAGAACTTGTTAATGTTCCAGAAAGCGTTCCTTTATTTACAGTATACACGCCACTGTCTGAACTTGAATTATAATTCTGATTTCCTGCGCTCGAACAATTTACAGCATAAGAATCATTTGCTGCTCTAACTACTAATAATCCATTCTCAGAAGTTTTGTCTACTCCATTAACCATTAATGTTACAGAAATGCCATTTAAGTTATAACAACTAAAATTTGAAGGTGTAGGATATTGAATTGGACTTACTGGGTCTATTAATAAAATATTTGTTGATGAAAGTTTACTGATTATTAATGTATCAGTATTAGGAGTGCATGCAGAATAATTTTCTCCTGCTAACCATCCACATGAATAATCAAATGTTCCTGCATCTGTTTGTGAATCAGGGCTTGTTATTGAAACTAAATTCTTAGTAAAATTCATTGCTCCATCGTCGGTTCCTGCTGAAACAGAACAATTTGTTGAAGATATAATTGCAGCGTTATAAGGTCTTGCCCATTCATTATTCGTTTCAATAGTACATACTCTTGGTGCAAGAGTTATCTCTAATATTTTTACATCTGAACTTGCAGAATAATTTACGCATCCTGCTGTTGAATAATTATAAGTATGGTTTCCTCCTGCCAGAATAGAGTTATCAGAAACAGAAGAACCGCTGTCTATTGTTATTCCATCTCTTGTTAAAACATATACACAATCTTCGTCTCCATCATTCGATTCAGAAGCTGAATAGTCTGAAGGTGTTCCATAGGGAATAGAAGAAGTTACACTTGATGTTAAACTTGATGTTGTTCTATTAACAATGTAAGAATATGTTTGAGAAACACCATATCTATGTGATAATCCGTTTCCGTAAGTCCAATAATAATAACTATAGGTTCCTGCTCCAAGAGTCGCAAAGGTTTTATAGAAATTATTGCTTAGATTCGATAAACTATAATTTACACCATCAAACTCAATTCCTGCTGTTGCGTTTGTATTTGCTAGAGTAATATTAAACCAATAACTTAATGACGAATTATATCTTTCGCTTGATAATGGAGCTGTTGTTGGATTACTGAATTGAGGGTAAGCACTGTCATAATCACAGAATTCTGTTGTTCTATATTCTATAATTGTTTGATTAGTATAATTATCTTCTGCTAAACCAGTTACAGCATAACATGTAGAATAGTTTGAATCATATTGAATAATAGTTCTTGTTTGGTTCATTAAATTAGAAGATAAACAAGACTCATTTGTCCATTCCCCTGTTGAGTTCGTAATATTATAACTGCAGAAGTCACAGGAATCTGCTTGATAATTATAAACTGTTGTATTCGATGCACAACCAAAAATATCATATTGTGTTGCATTTTGTTGTTGGTCTTGCGTATTATTTGCATAACATGAACTTGCATTATACCATGCCCCAAATGTTGTGTTCTGCAATGTTGGTCCAACGAATTGATAATCATAAATTGTTTGATTTTCTATTTCTCCGCAAGAGTTTGAATCATATTGTGTTAAGAATCTGGATTGGTTCATTTGGGTTTCAAAGCAAGATTCATTTGTCCAGCCACTCCAAGTTGTATTCGTAATATTTGAAACACAACTACTAAGCGTAAACAAAACTTGAGAAGAGTTCATATTTCCAGCACTTCCACCAGTATCATAAGCATAAACAGTCAAATTTTTGTCTCCATCAGAAAGTTCTGAACTTGTAAAGACACAATTATATATTTCTGAGCCAGCAGTATTCGCGCAATTTGAAGTATTCCCTGAACTATTGAAATATCCAATTAAAGCATTATTTATGAAGAAATAAGCACTGCTTATTTCTGTTCCTGTTCCATTAAGAGTTGCATTTATTGTTGGAGTAGTATCTGTAATCTCAGAACTTGCCAATGGATAATTAATAGTTAAGAAAGGTTTTGTATTATCTGTAACATTATATCCTGAGAAACCAAGTACAGTAAATGTAATGTTTCCAGTTATAACGCCCATAGCAGAGTCAAATCCATTTGAAGCCCAGATTACTGTTGAAGTATTAACTCCTGCGGCGCCTTCATCTTCAGCTAGATTTGGTGTTGATACAAAAGGTAAATTAAAGAATTTTATAGTTGCTATCGAATTTGCAAACTCTGTAAAATATGTAGAATTAATATATATTCTTGAATCTCCAAACTGATGGGGTGGTGTTATTCTTGGTTGTATTGCTCTAGGTAAATCTCTAAGCTTATCAGCTTGTTCTCTACTAGACATGTTTATTCCGCTTATATTAATGAGATTAGCATCTCTGTAATTAGGCAAGTTTACCCTTCCCTCTGACTTACATGAGATATTCATTTCAACATCCATAACGAAGTCTATATCTCCAAAATCAATGACTTCTGTGAAATTTATTGTGTCGCTTCCAAATCTCATGCAACTTTCATTCATAACAGGAACACCCATATTATGCACTAAAATTTCTACATTAGTATAATTAATGTTGTGGTTACTGTCCAAAACAAGAATATAAATTTGCCTTGGTGAAGGCTGTGTTGTATTAACACCTGCTGAAATATCACAGCTTCCCTTGTATAATCCGTCTGACAAAGTTAAATTAACTGTTCCATCACCATTTACACAAGTTACTCCAGATAAAGCGCTGAAATTCGCCGTTACAATTAATGGAGTTGAACCAGAAGCGTTTACAGATATGTTTACATACTTGTCATAAACAGAATAAAAATTATCCGCATCTGTTATTATTGCGCTAATTAATTGTGGCGCAGTTATATTTTCTTCTGATGAATTTAATATTATTACTCTTGTCTCTGTTAAATTACTATTACCCCAAGTGTCATTAGCTGTTGCATTCAAAAAATATGTTCCTTCAGGAAGATTTGTAAAATTAAAAAATGCATAAGCATTAGAAGGATTAGAAGGTGTAATTGCACTAGAATCATACAATCCTGTTGTGTTAAATAAAAATATTGTGATAGTATCAATCACACTAGAATCTCCAGCACTAACATTTGCCCATATAGAATTTCCTGAATAATTTCCTGCTTCGGTTGAGGTAGCCTCTATAAAAGATACAGTTGGAGCAATATTTTCTCCGATTTCAAAATTAAGAGAAGAAGAACCTATGCTTGAACTTCCTGAAGAACTGTAAGCAGTATAATCCACATCATTAATTGAACTATTTGTAGTAAGGAAGGCAGTAAAATTTACATACAATAAATAAGACTGATTTTGTGCAAGATTAACAGAGATATTATTCCACGAAAGAGTATAAGTTTCAAGGTTTATGACATCAGGAGTTAATGAAGCAGAGGTATAATTGTAATTAAGATCAAATTCATCTGATAAAGTAAGATTAGAAATGACTGTACTCCCAGTATTTGTAAAATTAATCAAGAACATTAAAGTCTCGCCTATATTTGGTCTACCAGGATTCAATAGATTAACGTTTAAAGTATAATTCACATTTTCTTCTTCCTCTGCTTCAATACTAAAGTCCATAGAGGATATTCTAGTCCAACCCACTTCGTCTTCTGCCTCAAAGGCAAAACTAAAGTTTCCTTCATCAATAGTGCTAGAGGTTATATTCTGATTATTAGGATTACCAATGGAATAAAGAGTTATTTCTGTAAGATTCTCATAAATCCATTGCCCATTTGAAAAATCATATTTGTCTAATTGTATTTTAAATTTTGAATCTCCACTAACTATTACAGAAGTATTTACATGACAACCACCGATGCACTGTTGATCATTAACTAAACCTAAAATGGTTTTATTGTCATTTTGGGAATCATTGTAAACCAACCACCATCTATAAGTATCACAAACAGTTAAATTAATACAAGCTCCTCCGCAATCATAATTTCCGTCTCCAGCAGCATCTAAACATCCTGGAATCAATAAAGTAGATACACCTGGCATGTCACTAAAACCCAATTTATTAGAAACACTTAATTGAGAACTATTTAATTGAAAAATTCTTTTTCCCCAACTTTTATTAAAAGTTCCTTCAAAGACATCTGGACAATTATCTTCTTGTCCTTCGCCGCAAAATCTTCCCCATTCAAATAGAGTATAATTAGAATCATTAAGTATATCTGCTCTTACCTCATATAAATAATCATCACTTATATTTACTCTTGCAAAAACTTCAGACGAATCAGAAGTATTGACTAACAAAAAGTCTATGTCCGGAGCGTGATTATCAATGATAATATTACTTTGCCAAACAGAATTATCTCCATCTGAAGGAGCAAGAAGAGTTAGATTAACAGTATAGTTTTTGCATTCTCCTGAACAGTATAAAGAAGTATTCCAAGAACAGAAAGTTCCATCGACCGAATAATTTCCAAAACAAAGAGAAGAATTAATCATAGTTGTTAAATTTCTGATGCTTATTGTCCAATTTGCAAATTCTGTTCCATTTGCATATCCTTCTATGTTTACTGTTCCTGTAACAAATCCTTGATCAGTGAACTCATCAAGAGTTGCATTTAGTCCAGAACCATCCTCATTTAAATTAAGGGCGTCTCTGACAGAACTGATTGAAGCCCACCAATAATCCTGGGCTCTAAAAGCAAGACTGTAATTTCCAGCCTCCGGAGTAGCAAAAGATAAATTTAAGGTCTTCCACTCTTCAACATTGTAAATAGTTATCTCTGTCAGATTTTCATTGCTCCATTGTCCATCAGAAAAATTAAGTATTTGTGATTGAACCTTAAACTTAGAAGTTCCATTCTGTATTGCACTTGCATTCACTAAGCATCCTTCTCGAGAGCATAGCTGTTCATTTGTCAATCCTAAGAAAGTTCTATTCTCTGTTAATATGCTCATATTATAAGCAAGATACCATTGATAGCTAGAACAAACCTCTTGATCAACACAAGCTCCTCCACAATCATAATCTACACCATTTTGAGCCAAGCATCCCGGCACAGTAGCGATATAATCATCAGGATAATCAACAAACAATCCACCATAGATAATAGGAACCCTTATAGAATTTAAGAAATAATTATCCCAATTCCAAGAAAAATTAAATGCACCACTACCCGGATAATCACATTCTGATTCAGATTCATTACAAAGATAATTTGTCTCTAGAACAAGAGAATCATTTTCATCAAATATCATCCCGTCAACTCTCCATAAATAATTGTCTGAAATATTCACATCTCCAATCCAAGTAGAAGGTTCTCCAAAAATTTCATTTGTTATAATATCGCTAATTGAGGGAGCAGAATTATCAATAGTTATGTTCTCAAAAAAAGTAGAATTTGTATTTCCAGAAGAATCACTAGCATTCAGAACGATAGTATAATCCTCACATTCTCCTGAACAGTATAATGAAGTATTCCAAGAACAAAAGTCTCCTTCTACAACCGAGGTATTAAAACACAAACTTGCATTAATAATTCCAGAAGAATTTTTCAGACTTATTGTCCAGTTTACAAGGTCTGTATCATTTACTTCTCCTTTAATAATAACTTCTTCTCCAACAAACAACATCATATCACCACTTATATTGTTATAAACACTAATCGGGGTTCCCTGATAAGAGAAACTATCAAGAACTACACTCGGAGCATTATTCCCTCCGCTAGTGCTAACTGAAAACGTTCTATTAGAATCTGCCCAGAAAATAACTGATTCCCCATTCATGCATTTTATGTTCCATAAATAAGTTCCATCACTTAAATTTTCAATTGTAAAGCTATTATTTTGACCGCCCATTGTTACGCTAGTGTTTGTTTGATTTTCTAACCATGTTCCTGTAAAGTTTCCCCAGAGAGAACAATTAGAAATTGTTCCAGAACCAACAACACTATAATTGAAGATGAATGGCGCTGAAGTTAATGCTCCTCCATCAGAAGGAGATGTTAGAGTTAATGTTATATCACCCATCTCTCCACTACTGCAATTTTCTCCTGCCAGGATATAATTCATTTCTGTGCTAGCAATCTCGCTTCCTGAACTATTTGTTACATTAATAGGATTAGTATAAGTATCATTCATCATTCCAGTTTTAAAAATAACAAGTATCTGAGAAGTACTATTCGCACTTACATTAATTCTCCATGCAATAGATGCACTTGGTACATAAGAGGTATAAGGGGGAATTGAGTCTCCTGGTCTGTCCCAAAAAGATATACCACTTTCCATTCCCAAGCCAGTATCATTAACAAGAATGTCAGTAACATTGTAGTCATTATTGTTTGTTACATTTATAATAAACTGAGCAAACAAACTGCAGTTTACAGTGCTATTTTCCAAATATTTTACGACAGTTATATTCAATGCTTCTACTTGTTCACTATAATTCACAGTATAATTTCCTTCTGCACTCCAGGCACAATTGCTTGAATTGTCACATCCATAAAGATTCCATTTATATGCATCATAAGATGGAAGGCCATATTCAAAATAATAATCTGCATTTGTGGACTGATTAAATATTCCACTTAATTCTGTAGAATTTACATTAACAAGATCATTGCTTGAATTCCAAATATATCTTGTTAAATTTTTAATTTGTATGTTATCACTTATATTCCAATCAGAACTCATATGGGCTGTTGAAAGATTATAATTATCGCCAGGCCAGACAATATGTATTACTGGAGAAGTTGTATCACCAGCAATAATATTCAAACTCCAATTTTCATTTGCCCAGACTATCCCACTTGATTGCATAGTTTCATTACACTTTATCGTCCAATTATAATTTCCCTCGGGTAAAGTTACATTAATTGTTCCATTATAATTTGGAGAAGCAGATATTATTGAGATAGGGTTGTTGGTATCAGAAACATTATCAATACCATTTAATACCAAGTTACAATTTTCAGAGTATTCTAGAAATCCTACTTTAGTTATATTGTATTGAAAACTAATATTATTGTTTGATGTTGAATATGCGTTTGATGGACTGACAAGATGAATTGCAACTGCCGGAAGATTTACATCTACATACTGTCGCTCTCTTTTTTCTAATTCAACTGTTAAATTCCCATTAGTATAGCTTCTGTTATATTGGGTATCAACACCTGCTCTGGTTTCTACATTTGATTGAGTATTGCTTTGAGGAATAGTAATGCTTAAAGTTCTTATTTCAGTTGCGCCAGCAGCAATTTCAACAACCTCTTCTGTATAATTATATGAAGAAGGCGTGTTCTCATCCCCAAATTCAAAGAAAAATTCAAAATTAATTGCACTGTCTTCATTATTTGTTGCATTAATTTTTACAGCTAAGACATCTCCATTATCATAATTTGTCTGGTTTAAATTACTAATATTAGTATATACTGTAACATTGTAAATTGTCAGATTAAGTTTTGTTTCTCCAGAAACATTAACAGAATTGTTTAAATCTTCCAAATCATCTATAACAAGTTCCATCAGAGAAGTAGGGTCATATCTTTGTGAAGGACCTACATCCTGCTCTAATGAGTATAATCCCTGCGTAACACTATTAAATTCATAATATCCATTAGAATCTGTAGTAGTATCATTTCCAGGAGTCCATCCTTGTTGTAAAGTTAAGTTATAACTTTCAACGCCAGATCCGTCTGTATATGTTACATATCCTGTTAAATTATTTTGTGAGTATACTTCAGTTACACTGACAGGAATTAAGGTTATATTTTCAACAGACCCCCCATATGCTTCATCTCTGGTAGTAATTGTAATATTGTAATTACCTGACTGGGAGAATGTTGCATTAAACCAGAAATTTTGTGTTGTGCCATTAGCAATTAATTGGCTACCTTCCCATATAGCTGAAACTGGAGCCGTTGTAAGAGTATCAAAAGAAGCAGATGTTCCGTTTGTCTCTGCAGCAATTATAAAGTCAGATGTACCGATACTTACTCTTGTTATGTTAGCAGTGATATTCTGGTTTGTTATTGTAAAATTATATAACTGGGAAACATTTTTTGAAGCATCGAATGAGGAGGGTGTAACGCTAGTATCAGCAGCAAAAACAAAATATGTTATAAAAATCAAGCAAAGAGCAACAATTATAAGGAAAGCATAAAAAGTTATTCTTGCACCCTTACTTTTAATAAAATTTCCCATCTTTTTACCTATGTTTATAGATACATATATATAAAAATCTTTTCTTATAAACCTTTCGCTCAATGACGAAATCAAAAGTTCTCGTCGATAAATTTAAGATTTATAATTTCTTGAACTAATTTACTAACATAATAATCGCGCCTTAAAAACTACTAAAATCTATCCTGCTAATTTACTTCTTATTATGGAACACAAGAATTTTTTCTTTTTTCTTATCTCTTCCATAAACAAGATAAAGTATTATTGCTAAGATTATGATTATTATAACCGCAATTATTATCCATCTTATTTTTGAAGTAGTTGATTTGACTGTTTCTTCTGTAGTCTCTCCAATTCCAGGTGTTGTTTCTGTTTGATTTGTTGTTTCTCCTTCGTCAGGTATTGTTATTTCAGTAGAACCACTTATTTCTTCGTCGATTTCTTTTAAGCTTATTGTTGCTTTGTTAGTTGTTAAATTAACTACCTTTACAAGCAAGTCATATGAGTTATCAGCATTCAAGTCAAGCTTTTTCTCTTCACCAGCATCCATTGTTACTGTCATAGATGTACTTAAAAACTGTAATTCTACGCTGGTTCCATCTATAATCTTAACAACAATCATTCTATGTCTTTCTCCACCAAGATTGAATACAAGAACTCCTCCAGAATAGAATGAGGCTGTATATCCTGCACCTATTTGAGTATCTGATGCTGATAAACCACCGCCGCCGCCACTTGAACCAGGGCAAGTATCTGTAGAGTATGAAACTGTTGTTGAATTAAAGTTTCCTGCATAATCATAACAGCTTACATTATAAGCATAAGATGTTTCGCAAGTTAATCCTGTTTCAGCAATATTTTGTGAAGAACCTGTTCCAGTAATTGTTCCTCTTGAAGTAGTACATGTTCCATTTACTCCTGAACCAGTCGTGTCTATTGTAACAGATACATTTATACTAGTCGTACCTTGATAAGCTTGCGATAAATTTATTGCAGGAGCAAGAGTATCAAGAATAATAGTTCTTGTTTCTGTAGAGTTTCTATTATTGGCTAAATCAGTTACTGTTACATTATAAGTATAAACTCCATCACGAGGAGCTGTCCAGTTAATCTTTCTTGTTCCTGCAGCAAAAGTTGTTGAATTTACAACACTTGTCGTATTTGATAAGCTGAAGGTTATATTCGCCTCATTTACATCACTTGCGCTAACATTTGCATAGATGGATGCTTGAGATTTATTAACTCCTGTGCTTAGTGTTCCTACACCGAAAGCAATAAGAGGTAAGGTAGTATCTCTTATAGTGATGTTATAAGAAGAATATCCTACATTTGTATAATTCTCATTTCCAGTAATATTTGCTCTGAATATATAACTTCCTAAGGAAAGAGTTACATTCAAGCTATTATTAACTAAGTAATTAACTCCATCTCTATCTAATCCGACTGTTCCATAATTAGCTGTTGCAGACATGTTTACTTGCTGAGGTGATTCTAAAGTTAAGTTACTTGTACCACCATTTGCTTTAAAGGTTAATGTTGGTGTTGCTTTTGCAATATGACTCCATCTAGTTACAGTTAAAGCAGTATAATTTTGTGTTGCTGGTGCTATTGCTGTAAAATTATAATCTGTTGCTACTAACGTTCTAAGAACATTATTCTGGGCATTTATATTAACATTATTCTGATATAATATAAATGATTGTTCTGCATTTCCTAATGCTACAGAAACGTTTGTTCCAACACCATAAATTGCGGTTTGGTTTCCAGCAGTGCCATTAATCAAAAGTGTTAAGGTTGACGTTGCTGGATTAATCGTTATTGCTTGTATTATTGAGCCAGCAGAATAATTTTGATTTCCCGGTGTTGAATAGTTAAATGTAACTGTTCCTGCTCCGTAAGTTCCGTTTGTAGGACTAAGAGCGCAAGTTAATTCAGAAGGGCAAGCACTTCCTGCTACAT
>Ga0247841_10001463_pt1 | contig 53265 bp, 51 predicted proteins | sample LaCruzMarch2015__2_FD_192410 | JGI IMG/M metagenome (GOLD analysis project Ga0247841, IMG submission 192410) | Freshwater microbial communities from meromictic Lake La Cruz, Castile-La Mancha, Spain - LaCruzMarch2015_18m | ecosystem: Environmental > Aquatic > Freshwater > Lake | place: Spain... | reverse complement strand
ATGCTGTTTTTACTGTACGAAGTCTCATGAAACAATTCTATCTAAAAAGAAACACTTTAGTGTCCCATGTAAATAATATTTGTGCCTATTTTTCTATATATATTCAAAATGTCCTAAGTCAGGAAGATATGTTTATAGTTGCCATGTCACAATTTTAACAAACCTTGCCAATCTTTGTCAAGATCTTTTTAGTTTAAGATAGATATTTCGTAGATAATACCCAATATTATACACTCGATACAATACCGGATTGATAACCAAATCATAACTTCCAACTAACTGCACAAACTTTGTTCCATAGCCTTCCTTAAACCTGGTAAAACCTGCCCAGGGATGGTTTTGATCATAATTTGGAGGTAGCGATCCCCACATATCAAATGTTTTTGCTCCTAATTTTTTTCCTAGTTTAATTGCCTCCCACATTAAGAGGTTAGCGGCCATTAAATTTCGATGTAATTCTGATGATCCTCCATAAACATAGTAAAATTTATCTTTAAAATACCAAAGTTGGTAAACAACTAAAGGTTGATTTTGATAATAAGCAACCAAGATATGACTAATGTCGTTTTTTAAGTTATTCCAAACGATTTGGTGATATTTCGTTGTATGGCCATAATATTTCTGTCTATTGCATGTAGTAAAATATAAATCGTTAAAAATTTTAAAACCTTGATCGTTATTTTCTTCTTTAATCACTACCCCTTTTTTTTGTGCAAGGCGGATATTATAACGTGTTTTTGGTTTTAGATTTTTAAACAATTCATCCTCTGACTTTGTAATGTCTAGCATTTGCGTCCACTCCGGAAACAACGGATTACTCGATTTAATCAATTTTTTATTTTTTACTTGTACTTTTGATTTTTGACTTTTGACTTTTGATTTTTCTTCGTATGGTTCTATTTTTATAAAGATAAGTTTATTTTTCTTTCCGTAATCTATTAGAAACTCAATTACTTTTTTTGTTGGCATGACTGAACGGGGAAGATAACCGATTTTCAAATTTGTATGAGGAACAGGATGAATTGTTAGTTGGTAAATATTTTTTTCATCCTCAATTCTTAAAACTTTAATCCCCATTGTATTACGGGCTTTGCCCCATTGCCATGATTGCATTGGGTGCATTGCAAACTGATTGTTTTTTTCAATTAAAGTATCAGAAAAAATTATCATAACTACCCTCTTAATAGTTTTAATGTTTCTTCTCCACATTTATTCCAAGAAAATTCTTTGACACGAGTCTTGCCTTTATTAATCAAATCAAGTCGAAGTTGATCATTTATCAGAAGGGAGTTGATTTTTTCCGCTAAGTCTTTGTCACTATTTGGATCAAAATATAAACACGCGTCTCCCCCAATCTCAGGTAGACTGGCTGCAAAAGAAGATATAACTGGGCAATCAAAACTCATTGCTTCCAAAATTGGTAAACCAAACCCTTCATATAACGAGGGGAGAATTAAACAACGAGCATTTTGATATAAGTATGACAATTGTTGATCTGTAATAAATCCGGTAAAATATACGCAGTCTTCCAATCCCATCTCTTCAACTTTTAGAAAAATGTCTTCATATAACCATCCTTTTTTACCGGCAATAATTAATTCCAAATCCGAATGAGTTTTTTTAATAATCTCGAATGCTTTAATCAGCGTTAAGATATTTTTACGAGGTTGTAGCGTACCAACATAAAGTAAATATGGCTTATTTGTGATAGAAATATCTGTTTTAAGTTTAAGAGACTTGGTTATTGGTTTTTTTTCATATCCGTTGTAAACAACGCGAACCTTAGAGTCCTCTAATGTATAAAATTTGTGAATATCTTTTTTTGTTGTTTTTGAAACTGCAATGATTTGTCTTGCTTTGGTAATCGAAGCTTTTGTCCAGTTTTTAAGTTTATAAAGGTCTTTTTTTAAGAACTCATTTGGGTAATAATAATAAGCTAAATCGTGAATTGTAACTACGATAGGAACCGGACAAAAAGAGGGGGAGTAGTGGGCGGGTGCAAAAAAAACGTTAATATTCCGTTTAAAAAATAAGTGAAGCGGTAGAAAAAACTGAATCCAAAAGTGCTTTCCTTTGATAATTTGATATTTATAATATTTGTTCTCAGAAGGAAGATTAATATTCGGAGAATTGCGAAGATATACAATAAATTGTGTCTCACTATTAGCAGACTTTTTAAAATATTGTAATAATTTTAATGCATAAACAGAGACTCCGACCCTTTCTTTAACGTTTGCTTCGTTTCCATCAACGCCGATAATCATAGATTATTTTTCAAAACTGATATTAAGTTAGTGTAGTATTTTTTCCAAGTGAACTGTTGACTATGAATAAAACCTCGATGTTTTAAATCTTCGCGTAGCTTAGAATTATTAGTTAATTCCATAATTGCTTTGACGATCGACTGTATTGAAGTTGGATTGAAATATAGTGCGTTATTTTTTGCAATTTCTGAAAGAGAAGATGAGTTTGAAACCGCTACAGGAGTGTTATTTTGCATTGCCTCAAGAATCGGATAACCAAAACCTTCCCAAATGGAGGGATAAATGAAAAATAAAGCTTGTTGATATAAAGCGTTTAATTCTTTGTCTTCCAGAAATCCAAGTAGTTTAACTTTATCGTCTGATTTGATTAATTCGTTAATACCATTACCCCAACCTTTTGATCCAACAATCACTAAATCAGGTCTTTTTATTTTAATTGACGAATAAGCTTCGATTAACCTCTTTAGATTTTTCCGTGGCTCCAGTTTTCCTACTGATAAAATGTACGGTTTTCTTATTTTGTATTTAGATAAAACTTCTTGATAGTCCGTTATCTTATTCGATGGGTTTAATCCAGGATAATTAACATTGATTTTATTTGAATTAATCATAAGTAAATCAACTACATCTTTTTTAGTAGAGAGTGAATCTGTAAAAATAATACTAGATTCCTTTTTTACCCAATTGATTCGTTGTGTTTGAGTTTTAAGAATTCTTGGATGGATGGTTTCCGGATAGCGAAGATAAGCAAGGTCATGAATTATTGTTGCCTTTTTAATAATACTTGGTGGCTCTACCCAATCTGAGCTGATAAACCAATCTAAATTTCCAACAAGATTCTCGATATTAAATTTGTGAAAATTATTCCATAAGGCAGAAACTGCGGTGGGTGGTAATGGTAATTTTATTAATCGATGACCATGTTGTTTGATGGCATTTGTTAATATACTCGGGAATGATTGACGTAGGGAATAAAACAAAAACGTCCATTGATTTTTTGTATCATTATCTAAAATTGCATTGACCAACCCATCAGTAAATCGAGCTACACCAGAACCTGAATGAACAATTTGTGAAATATCAATTCCGATTTTCATAAGAGACAATTTTTTCATAAATAATTTCCAGCTGTTGTGCAATATTTTTCCAATTATAACGGCTTTTAATCAACTCAAAAGCATTTTTTTGGATTTGACGATATAAATTGGGGTTTTCAAGAATGGCGGTGATTTGTTTGACAAATTCTTCGGGTTTATTAGCAATTAATACATCCTTTTTATTTATTAAATCAAGACCTTGGATTCCGGTTTTTGTCGAAATAACAGGTAATCCGTTTGCCATTGCAGCTAATATTTTTAGTCTGGTACCGCCAGGTCCAAATATTGGCGCAAGAAAAAGCGTTGCTTGGCGATACAATTTTATTACGATTTGCGAATCTTCCGGAGCAATGTCAATAATTTGAATATTATTATCTGTTAATTGATTTATTTTATTTCTTGCATTTTGTCCTGCAATGATTATTTTTATTTGCGGGTATTTCTTTTTTAATTCCGGATAAATTTTATTGAGTAAAAAATTTGCTGCTTCAGTATTTTGCAACCATGAAAAATTACCTTGGAACAATAAGAGGGGTTGTTTAAGATTCATCTTTGGAAAAGATGAAACAATCATTTCTTCACCGGCTCCGTTTGGAACAACCACTGGTTTGATTGAAGGCTCAAGTTCTCGAATAATTGTTCGATCGTTTTGTGATACCGTACCAACAAGTTTGGCTTTGCGCCAATAAAAACGTTCTGACCGTTTTAATTTCATAATATCAAGAAGAAAAAAAGGTTTGACAAACCAAGGGAGTGAGTTTACAAAATGTTGGTAAACCATATATTCGATGGTTTGTTCAAGTAAAAAAATTGGAACGTCTGTTTGAGGTAAATGAGGCATAATATAAAACGTTTCCGCGTGAATTACGTCGAATTTTTCTGTCTTTAGCAAGTGTTTCAATAATGTTTTCGCTTCAGAAGAAAAATTTCTTACGATTAAAAAAGGATCGCTTGTAAGGATAGATTTAAAGATATTATTAAACTCCCAAGGTTTTGTTGGGCGTTTACATAAGTAAACTGACTTACAGTAGGATTGAAGATGTGATAAATATTTTTTTTCCTGATCATTTTTATAAAGAGAAATTAGAGTGATGTCATGTTTTTTACTCAAATACTGGATTAAGTTTAAAGTACGGATTTGACCACCAGACGCCGGTGGGTAAGGAAGATAGGGGGTAAGCATTAAAATCTTCATAGTGAGAAAAGAGTGAACTGGCTGTTTTCAAAAACAGTTTTATACAGTTCTTTTTTCTTTGTGTTGGCGATTGTTTCTGCATTAAGCGTGACAAAATATTGATAACCCATGTTTTTTAATTCATCCAGTTCCTTATTTAATGCCGGTGAACCCTTTCTATCAATTAAATATAATAAAGTTGTGTCGCCCATTCTATCTGTAACAATTTTAGCGTCAGGCGGCGTTAGCGTTCGTATGATTTTAGCAATTTGCGGAAGTTCAGGAGGGTAATAATAGAAATCTCTGACTTTATAAAATGAAAAAAACCATGCAAAAGCAAAAATAGAAATTGTCAGAACAGCGCAGAGAAAAGGATTAATAAAAGTTTTTGTGTTTGTAAATAAAGAATTTATTCCCAAACCAATCATAATGGCAATTCCCGGAAGAATTAAAGTTTGATAATATTCGTGTTGTACGTTTCCTCCTTGGAAAGTGAAAAGGTAGATTAATCCTGATAATAAAATTGATGGTAAGATATATTTTTTTGTTTTAGTAAATACACCTAATAATGCAAAAAAAGACAAGTAGACTCCAAGTAGATTCTGTCCAATGCGTTCAAAAAATATCCACCGGAAAAATGCCGGTCGGAAAAAAATATTTTCCTGACCTTTATAGGTATTCACATAAGCAATTAACCATGAATTTGCAGGAATTCCTTCAGGAAAAGCTTTTATGTAATTGCGCCATAATAAAAAAGGAACAAAAGCAATAATAAAATACAAATAAAATCTCCAACTTTTAATTATTTGTAAACGTGCTTTGAATAAGAAAATTAATCCTAAAGTTAGAGAATAAAAAATAACCGTTGGTTTAACTAAAAGTGCGAGTGCAAAAAAAATTGCTGATAATAAAATCAATGGGGTGGAATATGAATCTTTGTTTAGTCGATTTGTTCCCTTATATAAAAAGAAAATCGCAATCATACTTAGTGAGAGCGCAGGAGTCTCAGGGAGAATAACACGGGAGAAAAAAACAAAAAAGGGAAACACTGCGTAAACTCCTGAGGTAACAATAGCAGTAAGCCGATTCGATTCTTTAAGGCAGAGATAATATAGGACGGCCACAATAAATAGCGAAAATAATGCCGTTGTAATTCTTCCCCAAGCTTCTATCGATATTCCAGGATATGCTTTATAAAATAAAGCGAATATTGCATTATAAATTGGAAATTCGACAAATCTGTAACCATTTGGATTTTCTATCCCTGATTCAATTGCTGACAGATCGTCATAGCGAGGTGACATGAGGTTAAAACCATCTCTTACGAAATTACGGGCGACTGCCGCGGTATCAACCTGTCTCCAAGAATGATAATCTGCTAGGGGAGTGTTAATTTTATAAAGCCGTAGAGAAAAAGCAATAATTAAAATTAAAAATAAAATAATAAAATCAATTAAAACAAACGAAGATGTAATGGGCGATGATGTTTTTTTATTAATCATATTTTTTTTATTTTAGATAGACTCATAAATAGTCCTGCCATAAACCAAAATTGAAATGCAACTTTTGATGCTTCAAAAATGTCAATATATGTGGCGTTAATCATAAGGGCTAAGAATCCAAATAGAAAACTGTAATAAAGTATTTTTTCTGATGATTTACAGTTTTTAGCAGCGATAAATAAATCCTTAGTTAGATTAGAAAGTATTAAAAAGAAAAGTATTGTTCCAACCAATCCAAATTCACCTAACCATCGTAGATAATCATTATCAGTTGCTTCAGTTAATGCGGAAGGGCCTACTCCAAAAATCGGATGTTTAATAAAGGCATTGATTGCACGAGGCCATTCGACTTGAAGTCTAGTTGCGAAAGAAATGTCTGACACAACCGTGCTTATCGGGCGAAGGGTTGCGGCAATTGATGCGACCATAGAATCTTCTTCTGCTCGTGTTAATACTTTTCCTGATTTTGAAGCTTCATCACGAATATCTTCCAGTATTTTTTGATTTGCTAATGTTTGATTGGTTAATGTTGTTCCAGGACTATAATCAACTGGTTTGTCAATGGGAACGTAAAAAGTTCCGGCTGGAACTTCCTTAACACTGATAGTTTGTGGAACAACCACTTGACCGGTTTGTGGGTTAATAAAGATTTGTTTAACTTGAAACGTTCGACTGAGACGGGATGTTAGACTTTTTTGAGAAAAAGTGAATAGCCCAGTTAAAATAACCACGATTAAAAGTGTTTTGGGTTTTTTAAAAATGAGTAACATTGGAATTACGGTGGCAAGGTAGGCGGCGTATGAGGCTCTTGAAGATGTTAAAACTAATATAAATAATGAAAAAATAAAAAGAAGCAAATATTGAATTTTTTGTCGGAAGAAATAAAATCCTAAAATTAACGGCATGATAAATACTGACCATGCGGCCAGATCATAATGTCCACCAAAGGTTGAGGAAATTCGTGCCTCAGGTGTTAAAAATAATAAATAACCTTTTGAATACTCAGGATTCATGGTCTGGACAGCAGGCCAACCAATAAATTTTTGACCTATTCCATATACATTTACGATAAAAACAGTGCTAATTATTAATGCAAGGTAATAAAAAAAATCTTTACGATTCCTCACGCTTGACCAGGCGATAAAAAAGACACTCATATATTCAACCCGTCTAAGCATATGAAGTATACCTAGATGACGGATAACAATAGTATTTAAGACAAAATGGCCAATTGCTACTGAGATAAATCCGGCAACCCAAAAAGCTCCAAATAAAAATAAATATTTACGATCAATTTGTACCTTTTTTCGGATCAATTGAATGAGAAAAACAATCAACAAAACTGCGATAAAAAAATCCTCCATTCGGATTGAAATATAGGTGTAGTTAACATTGCTGATGCGTAGTTTTGGATAAAGAGGACTTAAAAAAATAAAAAGTGAGATAAGTATTTTGATTGCGTTATTGTCAATCCATTTTAGCCACCTGATAAGCTTTTTCATAAGTCTCGATTAAATAATGATTATTAAACAGTTTTCCAAGAATAATTCCAATTAGTGCTTTTAATTTTAACATAATCATCAGGATCTTGCAGGAAATCGGAGAATGGTGTTTTTTATAGAAATATTTTAGTCCTTTAAAGACTTGGATAATTGGAAAAGTTTTTCCTTTGCTTGATCCTGATCCCAGATGAATAAAACGAGTATTAGGATAAAAGAGAGTTTTATACCCTAATTTGTTAGCGCGATATAACAAATCTATCTCATCCATATACATAAAAATATTTTCATCAAAACCGTTTAGTTTTTCTAAATAAGATTTTTTGGTAAGAATGCACGCACCTGAAATCCAGTCAACATTTTTTTCTTGATTTGGTGATGAGCGGGTCAGCCCCCAATAGTCGCCACGTAAAAATAAATGCGCAAAAATCATCGGTAGTGAATAAAATGGCCCGCAAGATGCTTGAGGAGAATTATCTTGATTTAGCAACTTTCCGCCAATAAATTGAATTTTATCCTTACTGTCTTCGAAGCGTTTTAGTAGTTTTTCAATTGCGTCATCAATCACAACCGTGTCTGAGTTAAGAAGTAAAATGTTTTCAGTGATTGCTTCTTTTATTCCAATATTGTTTGCCTTGGAATAACCCAGATTGGTTTTATTTTGAATTATTTTTAAATTAATATTTTTATTTAAAATTTCAAATTTCGAATTTCGAATTTGCTCGATTGTCTTATCTTCCGACGCATTATCTACAACGATGATTTCGCAAGTAATATTTTTTACAGAATTAACGATAGAGTTAATGCAGTTAAGAGTAATCTGTTGAGTATTGTAGGAAATGATAATGATTGAGAGTTGTGGTTTGTGCATAGGAACTTTTGTCCTCCTTCGTTCAGGTTCGTTTCGTGGTTTACATCCACGCAGACGAAACTTCACTTCGGCGGACACAATCCCGCTGAGCGGGATAATGTGCCAACAGCAAGATTCGGACTTGCGACCTCTCCCTTATGAAAGGATTGCTCTACCACTGAGCTATGCTGGCTTGGCAAAATGTATATTATATTATATACTGATAATTATTACCATTTGCCTCAAATTATAATATGCAAGCATTAGATAAAAATCAAATTCTTGGATTAGTTGTTTCAGATTTGTCTGTACAAAATTATCAAAAACCTGCACAAATTGAGGGAGTAAAGATTGTTCAGTTTAAGCAATTCACTGGAGAAGATGGGACATTTGAAGATATGATTCGCCTTGATGATACGGGTCATCTGAAAATGTTTCCTGATTTTCAATTAAAACAAATTAATAGATCTAGAGTGTTGGCGGGCACAGTTAAAGCTTGGCACATTCATATGAACCAGGAAGATGTTTGGTATATTCCACCGGAAGATCATATGATTTTAGGAATGTGGGACACAAGGGAAAATTCAGCAACGAAAGACGTAAAAATGCGTGTAGTCATGGGAGCAGGAATTTCCCAATGGGTCTATGTTCCACGTGGGGTTGCTCATGGTGTTGTAAATGTAAATAACAAAACCGGATCAATTATTTACTTAGTAAATCAAGAATACGATATTAATCAACCAGATGAATACCGACTTCCTTGGGACAAAGCCGGTACAGATTTTTGGGAAATAAAAAAGGGATAAATAACCTTACTTTATTTCAACCAACTCAATTGTTTTTAGCATTTCGGTAAATCGTATTAAGTCTTCCTTAAACAGAATAAAAGAATTTCTTTTACGTGCTTGGGTTTTTTTGTCAAAACTTGATTCAGAAATCACCAGAAACTGACTATTGTTTTTCGCCGTTTTGACGTCAAAATAATATGTTCTATTGCCACATTTCAGTATTCTAATGTTTGCGTTTTGTTTTTCATCCATATATATCACCCCCTTTAGAATTTGTTTACGAACTAATAAAATTAGTGAGTAAATACAAATTCTTAAGTCCACCTTAATTCGCTCCGTGAGCCGTGTACGAATAGTACTGAAAAGGCGAACGGTAAGAATAGGTGGACATAATTGCTACTATATTGAATAGAATAATACGAATTTTAGCCACAAATCAACGGACTATAGACAACATTTATGAGGGTTTGGATTGTTATGAAAAGATAAAAATTTCGTTATGGCATTAACTCAAAAGTGCTACAAAATTGTAATCTTATTTTTCTATTCACTTGTCCAATAATTACGGTTAATTCTAAAACCGACGATCTCACCATTAGCGCTTCTTTGCAAAACAAGTTCGTTTCCTCCACCTAGATTATTAACTCTTTGTTGTAAGGTAAGAATTTCTAACTGTGTTAGAGGTTTTTCTGCACTGATTGATAATGATGATCCAGGAACAGACTTTCTTTTTATAATAAATCTTCGTTGTTCCTCTTGTAATGTACAATTGTATTGTTTACGTTCCATATTTGTTCACCTCCTCTTTTTTTAGTAAAGAACTTTTAAATAATTTTATAAATCGCATTTATGGATTTTCGCTGTGGTTTATAAAGTGGCTTTTTACAATATCCTATTGGGATAATTGCTCTCGGTTCCCAATTTTTTTGCCATTTTATTTGATACTTTTTAAACAATATTTTTAATTCCTTTTTAATATATAAGGGTGAGCATAACCATGCTGATCCCAATCCTAAACTTTGTGCCGCAAGCAAAATCGAGTAAGCCGCACAAGCAACGCCTTGTTCTTCTTTGATATTTAATTCATTTGTTAAAGCTTCTCGATAATCTTGAGTTGAAGCGCGTATTACTAATATAGCTATGGGGGCGTTACAAATAATACTATCATTTGAATTATTAAAGGCGTTTCCTTGAATCATTTTTTGCTTTTTTATATTGTCCAAATTTGCAAATTGACAATATCGTCCGATTAACGTAAGTTGAGCTATCTTTTTTTTTATTTTTTTATTTTTTAGTACTAAAAAAAACCATGGTTGCCGATTTTTAGCAGATGGAGCTGTTTGAGCGCAATCAATCAGAATTTTAATTATTTCTTCTGAAATCTCTTTATCCATAAAAGTACGACAACAAGTACGTTTTAGAATATCAGTAATAGTTTGATTTATATTACTATTCATTTTTTACTTAAGTCTTCCAATAACTTTTTCAGTTATTTCTAGAATTTTATAACTTCTAATTAGTGGAACTATTTTTTCGATATCTATATAAAAAGCTCTATCCTTGGTAATCTTTGGACTAATTTTTCGAACGACTTTATAAACCGCTTGGAATACCCTTGATGGTAGTAAAGGTTTTCGAAATTCGTATGCTTGGCACACTGCTAATAGTTGGATCGCAAGAACCGCTTCAGTATTTTTTATTATTTCCCTTGCTTTTCTTGCTGCAATAGTGCCAAAAGATACGTGGTCTTCTTGATTCCCAGATACTGGGATTGAGTCAACACTTGCTGGACTGGCGAGAATTTTATTTTCCAAAACTAAAGCAGCTTGTGTATATTGAGATATCATTAAACCGGAATCAATTCCAGCACTATTTACGAGAAAGGCTGGTAAATCTTTTGAACACGCTGGATCCATCATATTATTTGTTTGACGTTCCAAGATGTTGCCTAAATCGGTAATAATTATTCCTAATAAGTCTTGCGTGTAACCGATTGGTGCACCGTGAAAGTTGGCTCCTGTTCGACAAATTTTTTCCTTAGTAAAAAAAATTGGATTATCCGCAACCGCATTCATTTCGATCTTAGTTATGGTTCTTATATAATTAAGAGCATCCCGGCAAGCTCCTGCAACTTGCGGCACAGAACGCAAAGAGTAGGCATTTTGGACATTTTTTTTTGGTTGTTGCATCAATTCACTTCCTTCGATTAGTCGCCTGATGTTTTCAGCCGATTCGTTTTGTCCTTGAAAAGGTCGTACTTGGTTATATTCTTTACTGTAGGCAGACTCAACACAATTTAGAACATCAATGGTCATACTACAGACAATCTCTGATTGTTTAATCAATCTTTCGGCGTCATAAAGATTAAACGCAGCTATTGCAGTCATAAATTGAGAACCATTCATAATAGCAAGACCTTCTCTATAAGCTAACGGTACAGGTTTTATTCCAGCTTTTTTTAATGCTTGTTTCCCAGCAATAATTTTTCCTTGATAATATGCTTTTCCTTCACCAATTACAACTAGCCCCATTTGTGATAATGGTGCTAAATCTCCCGATGTTCCCACAGACCCTTTTTCATAAAAAACTGGAATAACGTTTTTATTTAACATTTCAACAAAAGTTTTGAATAATACTGGTCTTACACCGGAGTAACCTTTAGCGAAAACATTAAGTCTCAAAAGTAAAGTTGCTTTAGCTATTTCCGGTTCAACTGACTTTCCATAACCTGAAGAATGGGCGCGAAGCATCCGACTTGAGAGTTCACCGGCTTTTTCTTTCAAGATAACAACGTTTCCAAATCCACCGATACCAGTATTAAGACCGTACATAATATCACCCCTATTTAACATTTCCTCGATTGCACTCCAATTATCATCAATTTTTTTAATCACTTCAGAGGGAATAATTACTTCTGCGTTATTACGGCAAATGGTGATTATATTCTCAATTGTTAAATCATTTCCAGTAAGAGAAACTTTATTTTGGTTTTTCATAATAAACAATTAATTAATAACAAAAAAACCCGCTTGCGCGGGGCATTGATAGTTTTCAATTAAAAATACTACCCCGCTAAAGCAGGGGAGTGATGGTTAACTTCTTGTTGTTTGTCAATAATAATATTCATAATCTCTTACACTACAATGTATCAATATAATGTAGTGATATTTTAGTATGTTAACATGATAATATAGATTTGTCAAGACCTAATTATAATTTCCCAATTTATTAGGTCAAAGACCACGTATACACGCTCCTCCGACGCGAGGACGTAGACCTCGGGAGGAGGTAAGTGTTATACCGTGGTCAAGTGAAATTTTATTTGATAAACTATATTTATGAAAAATAGTAATCTTGAAAATACAATAACAAAAGCTGATTATAAAGTTAAAGATCCAAAAGTAAAACAGTTAACAAAAGCCCTTTTAAAATTAAAAACAGAACAAGAAATTGCAAATTTTTTAAGGGACTTATTAACTTCACCTGAGATTGAAGAGTTTGCCAATAGATTGGAAATTGCTAAGTTATTGTTAACAGGAAAATCCTACTTAAAAATCGCCCAAGAAACTGGAGCATCAACAACAACGGTTACTCGCGTTGCACAATGGTTATTCCGAGGGTGTGGGGGATATTGGAAAGTTCTTCATCCGTAATTTACTTCCAATCTGGAACATAATATTTTTTTGCGGTGAGGTTTTTTGGTAAATACTCCTGAATGATTTTCTTACCGGTTTGTTTTTCTGAAAGCCATGGATAACGAACATGTCCGCGGCCATAACCAAGCGACTTCATTACTTTATTTGAAGCATTACGCAGATGAAGGGGAATTGGGTCAAGATTTTTTTCATCGATGTCATTAAGTGCGGCGTATAAACCGTTTGTGGATGCAATAGATTTTTTTGCTGTTGCTAAAAATGTTGCCGTTTGGGCAATAATTAAGCCTGCTTCGGGCCATCCGATCATATGTACCGCTTGCATGCAGGATGTAGCAACCACTAACGCTGTTGGTTGGGCATTTCCAATATCTTCACTGGCAAAAATCAGCATGCGTCTGGCAATAAATACCGGATCTTCACCGGCTTTGATCATTCTTGCTAAATAATGAAGTGCTCCATCAGCACTTCCACCGCGCATGCATTTTATAAAGGCAGAAATTGTGTCATAGTGCCAATCGCCTTTTTTATCATAATAAATTGCTTTTTGTTGAAGGGCGTCTTCGGCGATCTTTAAATTAATTTTTTTAGATAGAGAGTTTGCCAGTTCAACTGCATTGATGGCAGTGCGCGCGTCGCCGTTGGCGTGTTTGACGATATGTTCAATAGCCGCTTTATCCCATTTGTGTTTTGGATAAAATTTAATTGCACGTTTAACAATTTCGCCAATTTCCAGTTCACTTAGTGCATAAAGGACATAAATTTGACTGCGAGAAACTAGGGGAGCAATGACTTCAAATCCTGGGTTTTCAGTGGTGGCACCGATTAAAGTAATGTTTCCATTTTCAACATAAGGAAGGAATGCATCTTGTTGGGCTTTGTTAAAACGGTGGATTTCATCGACAAATAAAACTGTTTGTTTTTGATAAAGACCAATGTTTTCTCTGGCTTTTTGAATAATTTTTCTAATTTCCGGAACTCCTCCACCGGATACAGCGGAAAAAGGAACAAACTCTGCATTGACATATTTTGCAACCAATCTTGCTAATGTTGTTTTACCAGTTCCTGGCGGTCCCCAAAGCACCATTGAAATTACCTTACCTTTTTCTAACATGGTTCGAATCGGCCGACATTTTCCAATTAAATGTTGCTGTCCAACCATTTCATCAAGATTAGTTGGTCGAAGCTGCTCGGCAAGGGGGATATTTGTGATTGACATATGAGATATGTTATATGCTATAATATAATTACTAAAAACGAGGGAGAGACCGTAAGGCTCGAGCTCGTTTTTTTTATTTGGGTAACACGATAAATGATTCTACTTTTTCGTAAAATTTCAACTTTTTTGTACTTAAGTTATTTGGTTTAGAAAACAATTTATTATTTAAAATTTTAATAATGTTATTTTCATAACTTCCTAAAGAAAAAGGTTTTTTCTGAACTTCTTTCAAGAATTTACACTTTGAAGCATATGAAAATAAATCGGCAATTTGTTCTTCAATATCAAAATTTCTTTTCGTAACGAAAGAAATTGATGTGAGAATTTCTTGGACCTTTTTGTAATCAATATTTAGTTCTATACACCTGGGAGATGTGAAATAAGCAAAGTATTTTAGATAATAAACGTCTTTCTCAGCAGTAGCTGATTCAACAACTATTTTCCCATTACTGCTTTCTTTCCCTATCAGAAATGCCAAATAGTTATAATAAAGCAACCTAATAGTCTCCTTTGTGATTTTTATATCATTCCAGTTTTTTTTAAAAGCCTCTTGCTTGTTAACTATAATTGATAAAACTGTAAGAGGAGTGTGTGATAAATATTCAAGTAAATCTTTCAGGAAAGATTTCTTTAGTTTTTCGTTTTTGTTAAAAATGGAAAAATCTCCTAAGTTTTTTCCAATCTCTCTTGAGTGAAAAACAATATTAGTTTTATTCCAGTATTTATATTTAATTTGGTCCGCTCTGGTTTTTAAATCGTTTCTTAAGTCGTTTCTGACCATAATTCCGGTTAAAGCATATATTTTCGATTCGATAGCTTTAGGATTTGCTATTCCTAATTCATCGATAAACAATCTATATTGATTCATAAGAAGATTTTAAATGTAAACAATTGTTCACCATTCATGATAGAGGAGTAGTTTTTGAAAATCAAGGGATAATTTAGTGATTTATCATTACGCCATAACGAATGTTTGTTATACCGTTTTGCACAGTGAGATTGGCAATCCAAATCTTTCCAATTTCCTTAGTATTTTTTACATGAACACCACCGTCGGGCATTGGAGGAAAATCGCCAATTTTTATCATTCTCAATGGTTTATCTTTTGGTAGGTTTGGTGGTAAGAATTTGCACGAGGAAGCTAATTCGTCATAACTAGATTCTTTAGTAACAATTTCAAGACCTTCTTGAGAAACTTGATTTACTTTTTGTTCGATTTGGTCTTTTAATGACAAATCCATCTCTCCTTTATATTCCAGAAAAGCTTTTTTCCCATGACTTCCTCTTATGGGAGTTAAATCTTTTGTTAATGTCATTATTACATCATGCAGTAAGTGTCCGGCAGAATGAATTTTCATATATTTATAGCGCCAGTTCCAGTCGAGTATCCCTTTTATTTGTTGATCTTTTTGAATGTTTCCTTTTACCTGATGAATTATTTCACCGTTCATTAGACGAACATATTCTACTTTCGCATCACCTAACATTCCACGATCTGATGGTTGACCACCACCTTCTGGATAAAAAACTGTTTGATCAAGAATTACATTTAAAAAATTAGTTGATTGCTCAATTGAAAGAACCTTACAATTAAGCTCAGTTTTATACGGATCTTGATAGTAGAGCGGTTGAGTATTCATAAAATTACTTATGATAACCCCATTTTCTCTTTAATTTCTTTGACAGTTTTGCTGGCGATGGCGCGGGCTCTTGTTGCTCCATCTTTTATTACAGAATCAACATAATCTGGGTTTTTCTCCAGCTCTTTTCGTCTTTTTTGAAATGGTTTGAGTTCTTTGAAAATTGCATCGGCGATTGTATCTTTGAGTTCTACAAATTTTAGCGTACCGTTTTCATACACTTTTTTATATTGTTCCACCAAATTGGGGATAAACAAATTAGCATAAGTAAATAATGTTTTTACTCCCTCATTCATTTCTCCTCCAACAGTTGAAGCGGTTGGAATAGATCGCACTTTTTTTCTTATTTCATCAAGAGAGTCGGTGAGATTAATATAACTTCCTTCAACTGATTTGCTCATTTTCCCCTCACCCTTTAGAGATGGAATATATTCTCCTTTTGTGACAAAGCGAGTTGGTTCCGGAAAGTCCATTCTATACTGTTGATTCATTTTTCGCGCCACTTCCCGTGCAACTTCTAAGTGCGGTTCTTGGTCAATTCCAACCGGAACTAAGCTTGCTTTGTAAACAAGGATATCCGCTGCCATAAGAATTGGGTAGTTAAGTAATGCCATGGTATTGTATTGTGGATGTTGTTTGACTTTTTCTTTATAAGTTGGTAGATGTTGCATCCGAGCAATTGACATGATTGAGGAAAAATAAAATGCCAGTTCCATATGTTCAGGAACATCAGATTGATAGATAATTATGCTTTTTTTAGGATCAAGTCCAGCTGCCAAATAATCCATAATTATTTCTCTTTTATTTGCTCGTAGTTCATCAACTTTATATGGAGTAGTAATTGTATGAACATCAACCACACAATAAACTGTTTCGTATTGATTTGAGTTTTGCAATTCCAACATTCCTTTAACTGCTCCCAAATAATTGCCCAAATGCAGTCTGCCGGTTGCCCGAATTCCAGAAAACACTCTTTTTATTCCTTGTATTGAAGAAGTTGTGGTCACCGCAATTTTTGTAATATCAACAATTTGATTGTTTGGAATTTTTTTTAGTTCTTGAGTAATGTATCGAAAAGTATATAAAAGGCTACCAGATCCTCCGTTAAGTTGTTCTTTATCAAAAATTTTTTGATCAATTAAAGTAATAGTAACCGGATTAAGAATATGAGCTGCTCCAGGAACTACTTCAGTTAGTTTTATAAACTCTTCGTCAGTTGCCATTCTCAAACTCTCAACCCTGAGGATTTTTTTTACTTTCTTATTATCTAAGAAACAATCTCCACGACGAATAACTGCTACGAATCCTTTTTCTGTTTTCATAATCAAAGTCGCCAGTGCTTCATCAAGTCCAAAGCCTAAGTATTTTTGCACATCATCAACCGATACTAATTCAGGATGTTCTAAAATTTCATGTGTAATTCCTAATTGTTTTAATTTGTTACTGTATTCGGTAACTTTTTGGTCTTTCATATCTTTGATTATATCAATTTATAATTGTTTGTGTAAAAACTTATCGTAACCGTTAAGGTCAAGAAGACCGTGGCCGGAAAGATTGAACACAATCACTTTCTTTCGACCTTCATTTCTGCTTTTTATCGCCTCATCTATGGTTGCCTTGATTGCATGGCACGACTCCGGTGCCGGTACAATACCTTCACATCTGGCAAAATCAACTCCTGCTTTAAAAACGCTTTGCTGTTCATAAGCACGCGGTTCGGTAATACCCTGTTGGTTTAAAAAGGACATAATCGGCGCATTACCATGATACCTTAGCCCTCCGGCATGGATTCCTGGCGGAATAAAATCGCAACCCAACGTTTCCATTTTTAAAAGAGGTGTTTTTTTGGCCGTGTCGCCATAATCATAGCGGTATTCTCCTTTTGTCATTTTAGGACAAGATAAAGCTTCAACACCGATCACCTTTAATTTTGGCTTTAGCCCGGCGATTTTATCTACTAAAAAAGGTATACTAAACCCGCCGAAATTGCTGCCTCCACCAACGCAGCCTATTAAAATATCCGGGTACTCACCTGCCTTTTCCATTTGTTTTTTTACTTCCTGTCCGACTACAGTTTGATGAAGTAAAACGCAGTTAAGCACACTTCCCAGCGCATACTTAGTTTTTTCATCTTTAAAAGCCAATTCCATACCTTCAGAAATGGCAATCCCTAAACTTCCTAAAGTATTTGGATTTTTTTCTAAAACCTCCCTGCCAAAAGCAGTTGCTGTAGATGGACTGGCATAAACTTGGGCTCCAAAAACCTCCATTAAATATCTTCGATAAGGTTTTTGATCATATGATACCCGCACCATAAATACTTTTGCTTTTAAGCCAAAAAGGCTACAAGCCACAGCTACCGCCGTGCCAAGCTGACCAGCTCCTGTTTCCACAGTTTCTGTGGTTGCTCCTTCCTTTTTGTTGTAATAGGCTTGGGCAACAGCGGTATTAATTTTATGACTGCTGGTTAGAGTTAATCCCTCATCTTTAAAATAAATATGGGCTGGCGTATCTAAAAATTTTTCCAAACGATAAGCACGCACTAAAGGTGTTGGCCTATACATTTGATAAACTGCCCTGACTTCATCTGGAATTGCTATTTTTTCTTCCAAGCTCATTTCCTGCTTAATTAACTCTTTGGAAAAAAGCGGTTCTAAATCCTTTGGTTTAATCACCTCCCGAGTTACTGGATGTAATGGCGGGTCCGGTAGTTTTCCCAAATATTTTTTCAAATAAAAATTAATATTTAAAAAATTTTCCGGAATTTCTGATTCTAATAAAGTGAATCTTGTGTTTTTCATAACATAAAAAATAAATTAATAAATGAGGTTTAAGAAAAAGCAGCTTCACCAGCAGAAGATAGGGGAGCGATAAAATTGAGTCATTACAAACAAGTTTTTCATATATATTTAAAACGGTTCATTTTTAATTCTCGTGAACCGCGGGTTACAGTGGCAATTCCGGTTCCAAGTTGATGGGCAATTTTTTGTTGCGGAATACCTTTTTTTAGCAATTTGATAATTTGTAAACGGGTTGGAATTTCTGATAATTCTTTTGGTGTAAAAATTCCCAGTAAAAAATTTTCTAATTCTTTTTCGTTTTTGATTTTAAGTATTAATAGGATAAATTCCTTTAGATATTTGTTTTTCATTTGTACTATTATACTAGTATGCAGAAGAAAGTCAAGTGGATGTGACATTAACTGGATTTTCTTCATCATCGTCCCATTTTAATGGATTCCAGCGAATATATTGTTGGGCTTTAAGTAAGTCATTTTCAGTACGAATAATATGATCATAATAACGCGGTTGCCATTGAAACGCATTATTTTCTAATTGATGAATCAGAAAGGATGATTTCCCTTTAAAATAACGGATAATTTTTCCGAGCGTAATTTTATTCATTGGAGATATATTTTGCATTGTAGAGACGTGATTAATCACGTCTCTACGGTTGGGATTCAATTTGATAATTATTATTCCATGAACATGATTCGGCATTACAATAAATTCATCAATACGAATATTGTTAAAATGATTTGGTAAGTCAATCAAACATCGTTTAATGATTTCTCCATAATTCGATAAATATAATTTACGCTTTCTTATCTCCCCAAATAAACTTTCTCTATTTTTCACACAAATCGTTACAAAATAATGACCTGATTGTGAGTAATCCCAATTGACCAGTCGATTTGAAGGAATACGAAATTTGTTTTTAAACAAATCGCTGTTCATAAAATTTTATGGATTTACTGTTTGAGCGGTTTCACCCTCATGACTACAATCAACGCAGTAGGTGGAATAAGCATCTTTGATTATTATTTTTTCTTTCATCTCCGTGTTAGGGTCACCGGGTTTTGCCAGTTTATCATTATCTTTATTAATCAACACAAATTGTTTTTCTGATACTAGTGGTTTTGGTTCGGTTCCTTTGATAAAATATTCAAATCGTGCTGAGCAACTTTCGGTTCCGTCTGATTTCTTCTCCATCAGGCTACCCCCGACATTGCATATTTGTTTTCCATAAACATTGTCCGGTTTAATCGGCCAAAGGTCAGGTTGATTTTTCAGAACATACCTCATAACTTGATTCCAAATTGGTGCTGCGCCGGTAACTCCGGATGTTAAATATGGATTCATTGGAGAGTTATCATTATTCCCGACCCAAACGGCAACTAAGAAATTTGGCGTGTAACCAATAGTCCAATTATCACGTTTATCGTCAGTAGTTCCGGTTTTCACGGAAACAGCATGTTTTGGTACTTCCAAATACGATCCAGTTCCAAAAGCTCCCGATCTAGCGTTTGGATCAAGAAGAATATGGGAAATAATAAAAGCAGTTTCCTTGGATATTGCTCGACTTCCTTGAATTGCGAGAAAACTCGGATTACTTAATGGTTTCTTAACCTCCTGAATAATATTAATGTCGTTTGCCTTATAAAGACTTTTATTGTTTCGATCGTCAATTTTTAAAATTTCCGTTACTTTTTTAGCAATTCCACGATTAGCAAATGCGGAAAATGCCTGACTCATTTCAACCATTGTAACCTCTCCTCCACCAAGCGTAAGAGACAAACCGTACTTGCTTGAATCTTTAAAAGAATCAATTGTAAATGCTGATGCTGATGCAACAAAATCTTTGACCCCATTAAGAGCTAACATTTTTACCGCGGGAATGTTAAATGAATTACCTAAAGCAAATCGAAGTTGGGTCGGACCATGGAACTGACCGTCATAATTGACAGGACAATAGGCTTTTGGTTGACCCGGAGCATTAAAACAAGTTGGACTGTCGAGAAACACTGTCCCAGCTGTTGTTAAACGACGTTCTATTCCAACAGCATAGTTTATTGGTTTGATTGATGATCCAGGTTGCCTGAGTCCTGTCGTAACATTAAATGCTCCCGATGGAGATGCAAAATAGTCAACTGATCCAACCATGGCAAGAATCTCTCCAGTTGAAGGACGGGTAACTAAAATTGCTCCGTTGGAGACATTAAGATCTTTTACTTTTTCCAGTTCTTCTTTAAGAATCTTTTCTGCCTCTTGTTGAATATCCAGATCAAGTGTGGTCGTGACTTTGAGTCCTCCTTCTTCCACCTGTCTGATTCCATACTTTTCCTCAAGCTGGGATTTGACATAAAAGACAAAGTGGGGTGCTTTGATGTTATTAGCAAGTGGCTTATATTTTATTTGTTCTTTTAATGCGCGGTCGTATGACGTTTTATTAATATATTTTTCATTAAACATGGCCTTTAATACTTCGTTACGACGAAGGATGGTTTTTTCCGGATTAGTGTAAGGTGAATAATAGGTTGGTGCTTGGGGTAGTCCAGCTAATATTGCAGCTTCAGAGACGGTCAGTTGTTTTGCAGATTTTTCAAATAATTTTTTTGACGCTTCTTCAATTCCATATATTTCTCCGCCATATGGAACTTGGTTTAAATACATTTCCAAGATTTGATCTTTGGAAAATTGTTTTTCAACTAAAATCGCCAAAACCATTTCCCTCATTTTTCTTCTGATTGTTCTTTCTGGCGATAAAAGAGCAAGTTTAACTAGTTGCTGGGTTAATGTTGATCCACCTTGTAAATTCTTTTTTAAAAGTGTGTCTTTTGCTGCGCGTAGTATTCCACCGAAGATCGAAACTCCTCCATGATGATAAAAGTCTTTATCCTCGATTGCGATAGTTGCTTCTGAAACATATTTTGGTAAATCCTTTAATTTTATTGGTGTCCGGTTTTCTTCCCGATAGACTGCATAAAGTAATTTTCCATTACGATCATAAATATGAGATGACAATGGTGTGCTTTTGAAATCCTTTAGGCTATTAGGTGAGGGGAGTTGATAAAATATAAAAAAATAGGTTCCTGTAATTATGGCGATAATTAAAGCTAAAATAATTAATCCCCCATATCGAAACATTTTTTTTGAACTTACAGTTGGATTGGGTTTAATAGCGTCAGTTTTAGTTTGATTTGAGTTGACTTTTATCATAATCTAGGAAATAAAGGTTGAATTTTACTAATTTTCCCGAATGTAGCTTTGATGATTTTATTTGCAGTACCCGGTAAGAAAGGTGATAACTGATGTCCAATTAAATTAAGAGTTTGAATTTGGATAGTGAGAAAGTTTTTTCTTTCTGTCGCTTGTTTGCTCCAAGGAGTGAAATCATTTATCTCTTTATTAAGAGATCTGATTTTTGCCCAAATTTTTTCTAAAATTATATTGAATTCATAATTATCAAAATGTTTTTCCATATCTTTTGAATAAATTTGATGAGCCTGAAGGTCTTTTTTATCAACTGATAAAGTGTCTTTTTCGGCTAGGGTAGTGATTCGACTTAATAAATTTCCTAGTTCATTTGCCAAATCTGAACTATAAACTTCTTTCATTCTTTTTTCACTATAATCTCCATCAGAATATGGGGAGATTTCACGAAGAAAATAATAACGAACAGCATCAACTCCATATTTTTTTATCAAACTAAAAGGGTCAATAATATTACCAATGGTTTTACTCATTTTTTGACCATTGATAGTGAGATAATCATGAACAAATAAAGATTGAGGTAGTTTCAGGTTGGCAGAGAGAAGAAAGGCTATCCAGTAAATAGCATGAAAACGAATGATCCCCTTACCAATTACATGAACTTTTGCCGGCCACCATTCTTGATATAAATTATCATTCCAACCGAATCCAACACCAGATTGATATATATTTAGAGCATCAAACCAAACATATATCTTTTGTGTGGGATCATTGGGAACAGGAACGCCCCAATTTCGCGCTCTTTCATTCGAACGGGAAATGCTTATGTCTCGAAGTGGTTGTTTTAAAAAACTAAGAACTTCATTTTTTCTTTTTTCCGGATAAATTTTAATTGTATCAGACTGGATAAGCTCAGTTAGTTTACTTTGATATTTAGATAAGCGAAAAAAATAATTTGATTCAACCACTTTTTCTAATTGTCGTCCCGGATGTTCTTGACATTCACCCTTATCATCAAGTTCTTCTTTTGCGTAAAACGTTTCGCATCCAACGCAGTATAGACCCTCATAATCGTTTTTAAAAATATCATTATTCTTCTGACAAAGTTGCCAAAGCAACTGGCTTGATTTGAAATGATGTTTTTGATCACTACCTTTTTGAAATATATCAAACTTGACATTGAGAGATTCTGCCAGTTCTTGAAATTCTTTTGCATGTTCATCAATGAACTTTTGAATATCAGTTTTAACATTATCCGCTGCTAAAACATTTTTAATTGCATTTTCGTCACTCCCACACAATAAAAGAACTTTATAGTTTAATAAACGATAATATCGAGTAATTGTGTCAGACTGAATAAATTCAAGTGCATGTCCAATATGAGGAGCAGCGTTGACGTAGGGGATTGAGTTTGTAATTAACAAATGATTCTTCATAACTATTTATTTTATCACAGTTGTGAGGGTAATTAATAAAGATACGAGCAATAAAGTATTGATTAAATTAAATCCAATTGTAGCGTTTATTATCAAAAATATTAGTAAAAAAACAGTTAATAATGCTGCTAATTTTTTGTTAAAAAATAATGATGATAATATATATACTATTAAAGATAATATTGTAGCAACAATAAAAATTTTCCACCAAGTGTCAGGTGTGGTATTATATATAATAATACTATTTATTAGTATCAGAATGACAGAAAATATTATTCTTTTTATCTGAGTATTTTTTTGCATATACTGTTGCAAGTTAAGTTAATTTCAATTATAATCTGAAAAATATGGTAAAACTATCTGAAAAAAAATCCGTAAAGAAAACTGAAAATAAAACCGTGAAAAAAGTTACAAAGTCCAAAGAGGACAAAAAAGCTTTGATTGAGGTTAAAACTCAGCTTCCGGAAGATAAACAAAAAATAATTGACGAATACGCACAAAAAAAAGGAGACACAGGTTCTCCAGAGGTACAGGTAGCTCTTTTGAGCCATAAGATTCAAAATTTAGCTGCACATCTGGAAATTAATAAAAAAGACAATCATTCTCGTCGTGGGTTATTAAAAGTAATTGCTAAAAGACGAAGAATTCTTAATTACTTACAAAGATTAGATATTAAACGTTATAAAATTTTGATTGATAAACTGGGATTAAAAAAATAAGGATACGATCCTTTCTTTAAAATGACAAAATTTGAAACCTCCATGGAGATTGATGGTAAAAAATTAGTGCTTCAATTTGGAAAATTTGCACAAGCAGTTGACTCTTCAGTTTACGCCAGCTTGGGAGATACAGTTGTATTGGTTACAGTCGCTGTTGGACCGGAAAATCCAAATATTGATTATTTTCCACTTTCAGTGGATTACAATGAAAAACTGTATGCCGGTGGTTTGATCAAAGGATCAAGATGGGTAAAGCGCGAAGGCCGTCCATCAGACGAAGCCGTTTTAATTGGGCGTTTGATTGACCGTTCAATCCGTCCTCTTTTCCCAAAGTCATACAAAAAACAAGTTCAAGTGATTATTACTTTACTTTCAGTAGACGATGAAAACGATCCGGAAGTAGTGGCTGCGATTGCAACATCTGCTGCAGTGGCTGCATCGAGTATTCCTTGGGATGGTCCAGTTAGTACAGTTAAGATTGGATATATTCCCTCATTGGAAAATTCAAAAGGAGCGCTTGTTTTAAACCCTTCAGAAAAAGAACAGGAATATTCAGCGCTCGAATTGGTGGTTTCTTCAACTGCAAATAAAGTTTTAATGATTGAAACAAAAGCCAATGCATTACCAGATCAGATAATCCAAGAAGGAATTGAAATGGCTAAATCTGAAAACGTAAAAATTATTGAATTTATAAACAGTGTCGTTAAAAAAGTTGGCAAGGTAAAAATTCATGCAGCAGAAAAAGCAGCAACAGAAGAGTTGACAGAAATTATCAAAAATAAATATACAAAAGGACTTGAACAGGCGATAAAATTAGCGGCATCAACCGCCGGAAGTAATAGTGCCGGATTAACAGAAATTATTGACGCAATTTATGAAGAGGTAGATGGTAAATTTGATAAAAAGCAAATTAGCGCTGCTATAGAGAAATTTAATTACGCAAAAATTAAAAAAGACATTCTTGAAAAAAAACAAAGACCAGACGGAAGAAAAGTTGATGAAGTGAGAAAACTTACAATTGAAGTTGGCGTTTTGCCACGAACCCATGGCTCTGCGCTTTTTCAGCGTGGAGAAACTCAGATTCTTTCTATTGTAACGCTTGGATCAACGGCTTTAGAACAGTTAATTGAAGGACCGGAGGGAAAAGAAGCAAAAAAATATATTCATCATTATTCAGACGGACCTTATTCTTACGGTCAGGTTGGAAGGATGTTTGGTCCAAGCCGACGGGCGATCGGGCATGGGGCACTGGCTGAAAAAGCAATTGAACCGATCTTACCATCAAATGAAGCTTTTCCATATGCTATCCGTGTTGTTTCAGAGATATTAGCAGAAAACGGATCATCTTCAATGGGTTCAGTTTGTGGTTCATCACTCGCGTTAATGGATGCTGGAGTACCGCTAAAAAAGGCAGTAGCAGGTATTGCAATGGGTATTGTGACGAAATCCGATGATGAGTATGTAATTTTGACGGATATTGTTGGATTGGAAGATTTTTCAGGAGAAATGGATTTTAAAATTGCAGGCACTGTTGATGGGATAACTGCAATTCAATTAGATGTAAAAAATAAAGGTTTGACAAGTAAAATGATTAACGATATTTTTAAACAAGCAAAGATAGCTCGACTTCATATCTTGGACGAGATGAATAAAGTTCTTGGTGAATCAAAAAAAGAAGTATCTCAATTTGCTCCTAAGGTTGTGGTTTTAACTCCGCCGGCGGATAAAATTGGTGAGATTATTGGTCCGGGCGGAAAAAATATTCGCGCTCTTATTGCGAAAACACAAACAGAAATTAATGTTGGAGATGATGGAAAAGTGACTGTGAGTGGACTTGATCGGGCAAAAGTTGACGAAGCAGCAAAGGCAATTAGTGATATTACCCGTGAAATTCAAGTTGGAGAGACGTTCACAGGTCCAGTAGTAAGAATTCTTCCTTTTGGTGCTTTTATTGAACTGACACCAGGAAAAGATGGATTAGTTCATGTTTCAAAAATGGGAGCGGGATTTATTCGTGATCCTGGAGAAGTTGTGAAAATCGGAGAAGTTGTAACAGTAAAAGTTGTACAAATCGATAACCAAGGACGGATTAATCTACAACTAGTGAAATAACACACTCTTACTTACTTGTTGATTTTATTTTCGGGCTACTCTACAATAAAAGACATATGTCGAGACGAAGATCAAAATTTAAACTTCCCTTTTTTAAGTTTAAGATAAATAAAAAAACCATTTCCAATATGCTGGGATTTATGTTGGTAGGAGTGGCATTGATATTGATTGTGTCATTTTTAAATGTATTCCAGCCAAATCAAGAGAATGGGCGTCTTCTTGGCCGTGTTAATAGTTTTTTAATCGAAAAATTTAGCGGATTGTCAATATTTATTCCACTTTTATTAATTATGTTCAGTGGTCATTTTTTTAACACAAAAAAATTAAAATTCATTAAATTTCACATTACCGGTGGTCTTTTCCTAATTTTTGTTGCTTTGTTAGGAATTCTTAAAAGCGGAGCTTGGGGGCAGTATATGTTTGACAGCTTAAGTATTGATCTTACCATCTTTGGAGCATCAATTATTCTTATAACGTTATTTTTAATCGGCTTGATTTTATTTCTTGACACGTCAATTGATATCTTTATAATTTTTATTTTCAAATCTATAAAAATTCTTTTTTCTTTTATGCAGCATTATTTATTTCGTAGTTTTACTACTAATAAAAAGCATAGTGATTTGAAAAAGACCGTTAAAATTGAACCGGTGTTTATCAAAGATCAAAAAACATTTGAACGAGCAAAGCAACCACTGTCGATTTTACCGGTTGTTAATGATGCAAAATCTCATATAAATGTCTCTAATAGTGATTTTACAATTAAACCAATTAGTCCATCCTCATCAACCACATGGGTATATCCTCCACTTAACTTATTGATGGACGTTGCACAAAAAGAAGCTGAACGTGGTGATGTTCAAGCAAACGCTGCAAAAATTGAAGCAACTTTAGAAAGCTTTGGTATTCGGGCAAAAGTTGATGAAGTAAACTACGGTCCGGCAGTGACACAATATGCACTTTCCATCACTATGGGAACGAAGTTGTCACGGATTACTGCTTTGAGTAATGATTTAGCACTTTCTTTGGCTGCTTCAACCGGAACGGTGAGGATTGAAGCTCCAATACCAGGAAGGTCAATGGTTGGGATTGAAATCCCCAATATTAGGCCGGAAATTGTAACTTTAAAAAAGATGCTAACGTCGGATGCTTTTGCAAAAGAAAAAGATCCATTAATGGTTCCTCTTGGTTTGGACGTTTCAGGAACGCCTCGAGCTGCAAGTTTATCAAAAATGCCACATGTACTAATTGCCGGAGCAACAGGTTCAGGAAAATCAGTTATGTTAAACGCATGGATTACTACTTTTCTTTTTAGAACCAAGCCGGAAGAGTTACGTTTGATTTTAGTTGATCCAAAACGAGTAGAGTTAACATTATATAATGGGATACCACATCTGTTAACTGAAGTAATTGTCGAACCGGAAAAGATTATCAAGGCACTTCGTTGGACGGTTGGAGAAATGGAAAGTCGTTACAAGACTTTTGCTCAAGCAGGAGTTAGAAACTTAGATGGTTATAACGCTCTCGAGGGAGTTGAAAAAAAACCTTTTATAATTTTTGTAATTGATGAGTTGGCAGATTTAATGATTTTTGCTGCGCGTGATGCAGAAGAACTAATTACGAGAATTGCGCAGATGGCACGTGCAACCGGTATCCATTTAGTTTTAGCAACGCAAAGACCATCGGTTGATGTTATTACTGGCTTAATGAAAGCAAATATTCCTACTCGTATTTCCTTTAGTGTCTCTTCGATGATTGATTCACGTGTGATTATTGACATGCCTGGCGCCGAAAAACTACTAGGTAAAGGAGATATGTTATATTTACCACCGGATCAAGCAAAACCTCGTCGTATTCAAGGTCCGTTTTTGACAGAAAAAGAGGTGTCGCAGTTAACAAAATTCCTGAAATCACAAAATCCTGAAGTACATTACACAGAAGAGATTACTGAAGCTGACATAAAAATTAATAGTTCAGGGATGCCAATGGTTGGCGGTGTTAATGGGTCAGATAATGATCAACTTTTCAATCAGGCGATGGAATTGGTGACACAATTTGATAAAGCGTCAGCATCCTTACTCCAACGAAGACTATCAATTGGATATGCCCGTGCAGCGCGAATTCTTGATCAACTTGAAGCCGCTGGATTTGTTGGACCATCTGAAGGTTCAAAACCCCGCGAAGTAATCAAACATAGCGTTGCCTCCCCAGACGAAATCCCAGTGGATGAGAAGGTTGAATAAAATCAACAATTGAAAATATGAGGCGTTATTTTGAAACTGACGGTAAATAGCTTAGATAAGAAAACAATCCAAACCACAACCAATCTCCTCCGACTTCGCTTTCAAAACCGACATCTGTTGTTGGTTTATGACCAGACGGAACCGTTACTTCAGCCGCAAAGGGCTCGCGTGGAACTAAATTAAATACTGCATTTCCAGTTGAATCAGTTCTTTTACATATTCTTCCAAGCCAATTTATTGGAGGTTGAGAGACACAAATCTCAACATTAGACATTCCTTGTTCACCAAAATTTCTCCTTCCGTCTTGATTACGATCAAAAAAAGCTACGATCGGTTGTTGTGCCAAAAGAGACGCTTCTGTGGGAGAGAGACGGTTTGTAGATAAAAAAGAAATTGCAGTTATAACTAATCCTAACGCAGAGTTTCTAATTATTCTACGAACATCTTTTCTATGTGATTTTGGATTTTCAGCCATTATATTTTTGAAAAAAGTGGTTATATTCCTATCGAACTTTCTATATTAATTATATCTTTTTTAAACGTCATTTCAATATGGATGTGTCAAGAAATACAAATAAAATTAAACCGTTACCCCATTATATTTTTGATAAATTAAATTATGGTAAATATTTTATTTATTATTCCTCCGGAAAGATTTCGTGACGAAGAATTGTTTGTGACAAAAACAGAGTTGGAAAAAGCTGGCCACAAAACGACAGTTGCTAGTACGAAAAAAGGGACATGTCTTGGATCAAGAGGCGGAATAATAAATTCATTTTACTTTTGGATAGTTAGTTATTACAGAAACAACCAGGAATTAAATTTACGATAGATTTTTATTTCTTCTTTTTGAATAATAAAAAACAAAACAGACTGAAAGAAGAATTGGAACAAGCAGAATGATAATTGCGATTGGATTTTGCGATTGGATTGCCTCAAAAGGAATAAAAAAGAGTAATAAAAGATAATGATCTTCTTCAGTTTTCGGGTATTGACGCGCAATATATCCTTTTTGAATATTTGGTAAATCAAGTTTGACGAAATATTCACAAGCAGATCCAGATTGAGTTTGAAAACTTCCAAAATAGTTACAAAATTCAGATGGAGGGAATAAGTTGTTGATATTCATGTATTTAAATAAATATGTGTTTGTTATTAAAGTTATGTCTTCAAGTTTACCCTCCCACCCAAGTCTTAAAAATTTTTTACCCTCTTGTTTTATAAAAAATAGATCGTTTGGCAAATCATACCCTCCTGGAGCTAATTCTTCTTCGCGAAGACTTCGTGCAATTTGAGTTGAAACCTGTTTTCTACAGGTTTGCTTATTTGATTCTACGTTTATTTCTTCGCACTTTTTTGCTGTATCAAACGCCCTTCCAAAAATCTCTTTTTGTAAAGTTTGTTTGTATTTTTTAGTAAAATTTGAGAGTGAATTTTTTGATGCAATATATCCATATCTGTAGCTGGTGTACATATAGTATGAAAAAGAAAAAAGAAGATAAAATGCTACAGATAAGATAAAGAATAAAAGAATGTTTTTTCGATTAATTACGTTTCGTGTTTTCATATCACAATTTTCTTATTATATCAATTTATTTATATCAAAAAGTCTTGATAGAAAAACACATATAGTAATCGCAAATAAAAACGTCATCCCCGTGAAGACGGGGATCTAGTCTATAATTACCTTATTTATAATGTATATTATGTCTGGATTCCCATCTACATGGGAATGACAATTTGTATCAAGACCTGTGAACTCTTACTTGTTTTGCTTCAGGGTGTGCCGAATAGATATTCGATGATATCATGTATCTATGAGTAAATTGAGTCAAATCAAAATTTTTTCTTGGGTTTATAAATATATATTATTCTTTATTCAAACTTCCATAATTACAATGTTATTATGGAGTTTTGTTATAAGTGACAATCTTTATTATTGCTCTGATAAAATTCCTTTCTTACATTTTTTTCCACCGTTTGTTCATAAACCTGTGATTGGAGACGATATTATTTTAACTGGGGATTATTTCATTATTAATGAAAAATTAGTTTGGGCGATGTGGTTATTTTTAGTTAGTCTAATGTTTCTTGTTCCTTGTTATCTTTTAAGTCGAATTAGTGCAAAAAAGAAAGCTAAATAGTTTGTTACATTCCAAATTTAATTTTAACTATTTTCCAGAAGGTTATATTTTCATCGCATTGTAAATGTATCCGCAACCATCCACTAATACTTGCATTTTTATCGCTTCCTACAAAGGCTTTTTCAATTTCTCCTTCAATTGGAAACAACTTCTCTTTAACAGGGGATTGGTTTGCTAAATCCCAACAATAATTTTCTTTTAAAGATAAGGATATTGAATAAGCGAATACAAAAATTGAAAGTAGCGTGACTAAAATCATTACTAATCGATTTGATTGCCAGTTGAGATACAAACGGAAGATGATAATCGAGAGGATAAGTAAGATAAACCAATTATAGTTTGCAAAAAAATATCCAGGAAAATAGATTAATACCCAAAATATAATGGTGGTGACGACATTATTAATAACAGTTATTTTATTGTTATTATTTTGTCTTAGGGTTTTTATTGAAAGAAACAAATTAAGAAAGAAAATCATTATGCTTCCTATCACAATAAACATCATGTTAAGAATTTCTTGTTGATTTGTTTCTTGAGATATAAGACCAAAATAGATTGTAGGGACAGCAAAAAACAATATAATAAAAATCAAAACGCAAGATATTGCGATATTAAGAAAGGTATTAACTTGATATTTTTTCATATATTTAGTTTTCTTCAACGTTTAAACGTAATTATATAATTTTTTAGTAAAAAACCTTATACTTAACCTGAATTATGAAACTCGATAGACTACTGTAGCAAGCAATTCGTCATTCTGGCTTGTCCAGAATCTAACGAATTGCGATGCAATTACGCATAGATGGTTTTTTCTTTATCAGATTCTGGATGCGCTGAAATCTTATTTCAGCTTACTAGAATAACGTACGTTAGTTTTGTAATTCGCGTTACTTACTTAATATTCACTGACATTATTCTTCTCGAGAGCATTCCTATTTATATTAACGGGATTGCTTCCCCAACCTTTCGCGAAAGGCGGGGTCGCAATGACATTATCTTTCTTATCTCAAATACCTCTCAACATTTGCATTGTGGTCTTCGAGGGTTTTGGAATAGTGCATTTTGCCGGATTTGTCCGAAATGTAAAACCAGGAATCGATATTCGGATCAATTTCTGTAACAGCGGTTAATGATGATAAGCTTGGATTACAGATTGGTGTTGGTGGTAGTCCAGTATGCAAATAAGTGTTGTAGGGTGAATCTAGTTTCAAATCATCAGCTGAAAGCTCTTTCTTCCACCATGATTTATCAAAAACCTGATAGCCAAGTGCATATTGTATTGTTGCATCAATGTTCAATGCCCAATCACTTTTTAAGCGTTTATAAATAATACTTGCCACTTTTTGTCGGTCTGCATGTAATTTTGCTTCTCTTTCAACCAAGGAGGCAATGTTTACCAATTGATCAGTAGTCAATCCTAACTGCTGGATTGAGTTTGATGATAAAGAGTTAATTTTACTTTCAAAATTTCCAGAAATAATTTTTTTTAGATTTTCAGTGGTTGCGTTTTTTGGGAATAAATAAGTATCGGGAAACATATACCCCTCTTTGAACGATTGGGCAATTTCAACTTCAGGTATACCAACTTTACTACTGATTTCTTGCGCTGCTTCTTCACGGCGCCATCCCTCAAGGAGTGTCACCCAGATATCAATTGTCCCATGGGTGATGCTATTAGCTATAGTTTCAGCTGACATTGAAGGTGAAAGACGAAAATCTCCAGCCTGAATCTTTCTTTCGATTCCAAGCTTTTTAACAGTTAGGTAAAAACTAATTTTATTACGGATAAGATTATTTTTAATTAGATTATTCGTTATTTGATTAAGATTTTCACCTGGCTTGATTAAAAAAATTACATTAGTTTTATCGTTTTTATTTATTGGCATGTTACCTTCGCGGATAAAAATAAAGCCAATTATTAATACGATAAAAAGGGTTATGACAAAGATCATTAATTTATTCATAAATATTATTCAAATTGATAAATTGGAAAACCTGCTAAAGTTGCTTCAGCTTCACTCAAATGATATTTTGAACAGGAATAAAATTCAAGAATTGGCTCATTTTTTTTAACAGTTTCGTCGATTTTTTTAAGTAAATAAATACCGGCGTATTTATCATTTGGTGCTCCAAGAATCTTTGCCAATGAATTTAGATTATAGTTATTAATTGATTTAATTATTCCGGATTGCTGACTGATGACTAATTGTTTGTGGGCGCGTGATTTAAAATGCTCAGAACTAAAATTAGTTTTACCATCTTGTGCAGCGACAATTTCTTGGAATTTTTTTAAGGCCTGTCCAGATGTTAATATTTTTCTCGCTTCATCTTCTCCATTTTTTGCAATTTTTGCAGTTTTATAACAAATATTTAATAATTTTCCTGCAAGTCGAACTGCCTTATTTTCTAAGCCAAGGGGACGATGTTGCTTTTGTTCGAGAACATAAAGCACATCGCGCGCTTCAAGATATGGTCCAACTCCGCGTCCGGCCGGTTCTGTCATTTCGTTAATGTCAACAACAACTTCAATATTAAATCTTTTTCCAAGTTGAATAAACTTGTCTGCCATTTTTTCGGCATCAGAAAAATGACGAATTTTCATTGTTTTTCCAACAGGAATATCGAGAATTAAATGATTACTAGAGACTGCGATTTTTTTAGCCATTATTGAAATGATGATTTTGTCGAAAGATTCAAAAGAAAGTGGCTCTTCAACTTTAATAATAATATCGTCTGCCGGTGCAAGATTTAGTTTTCCATTCCAGACAATACATCCCCCAACTTTATTAACGATTTTTTCAATTTCATGCGGAGTAAACTCAACGTTAGCAATTAACTCCATAACATCAGCTGTCCCTGCTGGGCTGGTGATTGCACGAGATGATATTTTAGGTATCTTAAAACCGGCAGCTGCAATAATTGGAACAACGATTAGCGTGGTTCGAGTTCCAGAAACCCCGCCGGTTGAGTGTTTGTCAGCAACAATGCCTGAAAAACTAAGTTTATTGCCGGTTTCAACCATTGCTTTTGTAAATAAATATAATTCTTCGTCGGAGAATCCTTCTTTAAAACCAGCTGCAACAAAATATGTTGTCAGAATATTACCAAGTCGTTGATGAGAGATTTCATCTATCAGGTTATATATTTCTTTGTAATTTAGCTTTCGACCAAGTAATTTATTTTTGATTGTAGCAATAGCATCAAGATGACGATTGTGTTGATTTGTGTTCATGATTGATTGGAAACATATACTTCTAATATTTTTTTTTGGTATTGTTTCGTTTTCAAGATTAATTTAGTAATAATTCCAAGCTCTTTAATATTTAATAACCATGCGATAAAAAAGTATAACAAAAAATACAAAACTGCACTAAAAATAATCAGTAGAAAAAGATTAAGTGTTCTTGATGTGTCAAAGATTAGTCCGTCCATTAATTTCATAGTGAAATAAACAATAATTGCCGGAATAATTGCAGAAAGTCCAATTTTAAAAGTACCAATAATTAGTGTTTTCAACGGAAAGCCATATGTCTTATTTTTGAGTAAAAGTATTAGTATTAAGACGTTAATAATTATTGATATTGAAAAGGATAACGCTAAAGACCAGACAGGTAAATGTAAAACTAAAATAAATAATAAACTTAAACTCATATTTATAAAAATTGATATAAGACTGACAATAAATGGAGTTCGGCTGTCAAGTACAGCATAAAAACATCGGGTTAATAAATAGTAAGCGGTGTGAAAGGGAATTGATATCGCGAAATATGAAAGTGTATATGCGGTTAATACGGTTGCGTCCCAATCAAATTTTTGTGCCCCGAAAAATAAACGAACAAGCGGTGTTCTTGCAAATATGAAAAACATAGCAATTGGAATCGTTAGAAAAAATAAATTCAAAAGAGAATTAACTATCAGATTTCTTAACTCTTCATACTGTTTGTTTTGATACATTCCAGACAAATAGGGTAATGCTGCTTGACCAAATGCCATCCCAACAACTGAAACCGGTAATAGTTGCAAATGTTGAGCAAGATAAAAAGTCGTATAAGCTCCTCCGCCAAGTAATGAAGAAAGCGCTAAGTCAATAGTTGCGTCAATTTGAGTATTAATGACCGTTAGAACACGGGGAATTATTAAAGTAATAAATTCTTTAATTGCTTTTGATGATTTGATAATAAATCTATACTGAAATTTAAATATACCTAAGATTGGAAGCTGAATAAAAAAGAATAAAACTGCTCCGATAATTACTCCAAGTACCGGTGCAAAAAGAGATAGTTGTTTTGAAAAAAGTATTGTAACAATTATAGCTGATAAATTATAAATAATCGGTGCCAGTGCGGTGATGAAATATGATTTATTTGCTTGTGCAATTCCGGTCAAAAAATTTCCCCACATTAAAAAGGGAAGTTGGGATAAAAGTAATAAACGTGAGTAAAGGACAATTTGGCTTTTTTGATTGACGCTAAAACCATGGACAATTACATCTGTGATTCCCGGCATAAAAATAAAGAGAATGACGATAAGACAGCCAAGGGCCATGCTAATAAGATTTATGATTGACGATAGATTTATTTCCAACTCTTCCGAATTGTTTTGATACTTAATAAAAAGCGGAATGAGTGTAGATGTAAGTGCACCGGTAATTAATATTTCAAATATGAGGTCGGGGATTCTAAAAGCCGCAAAGAAAACATCAAGTTCGTATTTATTAAAATAGTCTGTTAGAACACGATAACGAAAGAAACCAAAAAAGCGTGATAATAAAATCATGCCTGATAATATTAACGCTGAAGAGATTATTCCGCCTTGTTTTGTGAAAATTAAATTTTTTGTCTTATTAATAAACTTATCCATATACTACGAAAAATTTGAATTGTAATTAATTTTCTCAGTATAAACCCATCTAACCACTTTGACAATCCTTCGGATTGCAAAGTGGAATAAGATGGGTATAGAATTCCTCTTGACATCTGGGTACAGATGGCGTTAAATGGTTATATATGGTGTTTTTTGGTGAATACCAGGTTTCATTCTCAGCCCCTGGCAGAATTGTTCTGCCAAAAAAACTACGTGAACTATTAAAAGGTAATATATTTATTCTAACAAAAGGTTTTGATAATTGCTTGAGTGGATATAATCAGGACGATTGGAGAGAACGTTCGAAATCACTACTAAATGTATCTTTACTGGAAAATAACGAACTATCTCAAAGAAGATTTTTATTTGCCTCAACTGTATATCTTGAAATTGACGATCAAGGACGTTTTGTAATTCCGAAAAATTTATTAAATTACAGTGAGATTTCAGATAAAGCGGTTGTTATCGGCGTTGGAGATCATTTTGAAATATGGTCACCAGAAAATTGGCAAAAATATAATCAATTAAAAATTATAAAAAATCAATAAAGATGCATACACCAGTTCTTTTTACAGAAGTAATCGAGTGGTTACAAGTTCAGCCTGATGAAAAATATATTGATGCAACCTTAGGTGAAGGAGGGCATGCACAGGAGATACTTAAACTTGGCGGTCTTGTTTTAGGTATTGATAGAGATAAAAATCAGATTGGAACATTTTTTAATAACTTAACCGGTTTTAAAAATAGAATAACATTAAGAGAAGGTAATTTTTCAGATATCGATAAAATTGCAATTGAGGCAGGATTTGAGAAAGTAGCCGGAATATTGTTTGATCTAGGAGTATCCATGAAACAAATCAACGGTTCGATTCCTGGTTTATCTTTTAACTACAACGATGATCTATTAGATATGCGATTGGATAAGACTATTGAAAAATCTGCCGCTGACATTCTTAATTATTTTGACAAAAAAAACCTTTACAAAATAATTGCCGGTTATGGAGAAGAATTAAAATCAAGCGAAATTATTCAAGAAATATTTAATAAACGTGCAAAAAGTAAAATTAAAACAGTCGGTGATCTAAAAGAAGTTATTAATAAAGTTGGAGGTGGTGAAAAAACACAAAGACGAGTTTTTCAGGCGCTACGAATAGCTGTTAACAACGAATTTGAACATTTACCAAAAGCGCTTGAAAAGGCGATTAAACTATTAAAACCAGAGGGAAGAATTTTAGTGATTGCCTTTCATTCAAATGAAGACAGAATAGTAAAACAATTTATAAAGCAGAACAAACTAAGACAACTTCACAAAAAAGTCATCAAAGCAGATTGGTTGGCTTATTCATTCGAAAGATCCGCGCGATTAAGAGTTTTTTCCAATAGTTCATCATGAAAAAAAATTTTAATTATATTATATTCTTTATTTTGTTTATTTTAGTAATTACTAATGCTTTTATTATTGTTAGTGGAATAAAATTAAGTGGTGAGATTTATCGTTTTGAATCACAGACATTAGGAATAAAAAAACAAAATAATGAATTGGAAAAAAAATTATATAACGCCAGTTCGCTTCAATACGCGGCATCTCAAGCAGCTATGTTAGGTTATACAAAAAATGCGCCAGCATTCTCGCTTACTGTTTTAAAGCAGGCGTTTAATCGTTGATATGATCAAGCTAAAAATACTTTCAGTTGGCTTCTTTGTAATTTTTTTGTTAATCATAATCAAATTAGTCAGTTTTCAGTTGTCTTCAAATCTTAGTCAAAATAATTATTTTAAAACACGAAAAATTGCTCCAAAAAGGGGAAGAATCTTTGATAGGAACAACCAACCTCTTGCGGTAAACCAGACACTTTATCGTTTAGCGATTGAACCTCAAAGAATAAAAAATAAGACGGAATTTGTTAAAAATATAGCTCCAATTCTTAATATCGATATCGCTTCTCTTGAAGCAATGATTGACAAAACAAAACAGTGGCAGTTAATTAAAACAGCGTTACCGAAAGAAACGATGTTAAAAATTACGCATTTAAAACAGGCGGGGATTTTATTTGAAGAGGAAAGTTATCGTTATTATCCCGAAGCATCACTCGCAGCGCATTTAATTGGTTTTGTTGGAAAAACAGCAGAAAATGATCCGTTAGGCTATTTTGGTATTGAAGGCTATTTTGACAAAGACCTAGCGGGTCTGCCTGGTTTACTTCGATCGGAAAGAGACCTATCAAATAATCCAATATTTGCCGGTACACAAGAAATGGTTGACGCTGAAGATGGTAGAGATCTAATTTTAACGATCGATAAAGCGGTGCAAATGATAATTAAAAATAGGTTAAATAAAGCAATGGAAACATATCAGGCAAAAGAAGGTTGTGTAATTGTGGTTGACCCAAACAATCTGGAAGTGTTGGGATTAAGCTGTCTTCCGGACTTTGATCCGGAACAATATTACAAATTTGACGAAATTTATTATAAAAATTCCGCTCTAACAAATTTATACGAACCTGGATCAACTTTCAAACCGTTAGTTGTTGCGGCCGCAATTGAGGAAAAAGCAATCAAACCAGATGATATTTACGATGAAACAGGTCCATTGAAATTTGGAGAATATCAGATTCAGACGTGGAACAATAAATATGAAGGAAAAATTTCAATTACACGAATATTGGAAAAGTCATCTAATGTGGGAATGGTTTATATTGGACAAAAACTAGGGAATAAAAAAATATATCAATATTTAAACAACTATGGTTTTGGAAAAGATACAAATATTAATTTGCAAGGAGAATTTACGAATAGAATAAAACCTTATAACGATTGGTACTCAATTGATTTTGCCACAGCAACATTTGGTCAGGGAATAGCCGTTACTCCACTCCAAATGATTAAAGCTTTCGCAAGCATAATAAATGGAGGCCAATTATTACAACCACAAGTGGTTAAACAAATAAATGATAATGGGACGATTAGAGATGTTCAAAAAATAATAATTAACAGGGTATTGAGTAAAAGGACAAGCGATATTATTAAAAAAATGCTACTATCTACCGTAGAAAATGGAGAAGTTAGTTGGGCAAAGCCTAAAGGTTATATGATCGGTGGTAAAACTGGGACAGCACAAGTAGCAATACAGGGACATTATGATTCTTCAAAAACAATCGCGTCCTTTATTGGATTTGTTCCTGTTTCGAGCCCAAAATTTTTAACATTGGTGATATTAAAAGAACCAAAAACATCTCAGTGGGGATCAGAAACTGCAGCGCCTTTGTTTTTTGAAATCGCCAAGGATCTAATAGTATATTATAATATAGCACCGGAACAGTAAAAATTCAGAATTAAGAATAACGAATAAAGAATAAATGAGTATAGATTTATGATTTCCGATTTATGAATTTAGAATAAAGAAATAATATGAGTACGTTTAGTGTAAAACGATTTTGGCAGATGGCGAAAAACCAGTACCATTTATTTGTTGCGATTTTTGCGAATATTTATTATGGTTTTCCTAGTCGAAAGTTAAAAGTTATTGGTATCACTGGAACAGATGGAAAAACAACAACAACACATTTAATTGCTCATATATTAAAAACTGCAGGAAAAAAAGTCTCTTTTGTTTCTTCTGTATACGCTTCAATTGCTGGAAAAGAGTCTGATATAGGTTTTCACGTAACTACTCCCAGTTCATTCGCAGTACAAAAATTATTAAAACAGTCGGTTGAAAATCATGATGAATATTTTATTTTGGAAACAACGTCGCATGCTTTAGATCAAAATCGGGTTTGGGGAATTAAGTATGAAATTGGCTTAATAACAAATATTACTCATGAACATTTGGATTACCACGAAACTTACGAAGAGTATGTTAAAGCCAAGCTAAAGTTATTATTGAATTCAAAAGTAACGGTAATGAATGAGGATGATGAATCATATAAAAGAGTTCAAAGATCAAAGTGCAAAGTGCAAAGTTATAATTCAAAGTTCAAAGGTTTAGAAAAATTGTCAGAACTGACAAAATTTAATCAATATAATTATGCCGCAGCTTTTACTGTTTGTAAACAATTAGGAATCCATGAATCAATTCTTAAAGCAATGAAGACGTTTCAGTTGCCAGCGGGAAGACTGGAAACGGTTTATGACAAAGATTTTAAGATTATAATAGATTTCGCGCACACACCAAACGCATTTGCACAGTTGCTGCCAGAGATAAGAAAAATACATCTTAAGCAAGTAGGAAGATTAATTCATGTTTTTGGTGCGGCTGGATTACGTGATTCTAGTAAACGTTATGTTATGGGAAAAGTAAGCGCAACATATTCTGATGCAATTATCTTAACAGAAGAAGACTATAGAACAGAAGATCTGTATAAAATATGTGAACAGATTGGAAATGGAATAAAATCCGTTCATAAAAGTTATACTATAATTGAAAAAAGGTATGATGCAATAGAAAAGGCAATAAAAATGGCAAAAGCTGAAGATATTGTTGTTTTAACCGGAAAAGCACATGAAAAAAGTTTATGTCGCGGAACTAAAGAATATCCATGGAATGAAAAAGAGACTGTTGTTAAGATAATCAAATTATTAAAAAATATAAATAGTGATGAAAAAAAATAATATTTTTTTCCTAGGTATAAAAGGAGTCGCAATGGCTAATTTGGCAGTAATTTATAAAAAACTAGGAAATGAAGTCACTGGATCAGATTTGGAAGAAGAATTTATTACCGATAAAATTTTACTGCAAAATAAGATAGATATAATTAACTCATTTTTACCTATGTCTTTGCCAAACGATATTGATTTATTAGTATATTCAGCTGCTCATGGAGGCTTATCAAATCCGCAAACCAAAGAAGCAATTAAACGAAAAATAAAATGCATTAACCAAGCAGAATTGATTGAAGAATTAATCGAAAGTCATAAAAAATCAATAGCGGTTTGTGGATGTCATGGAAAGACAACTACAACTGCGCTTTTGTCATTTGCATTACTTCAACTTAATGTTAGTCCTACGTATTTAGTCGGAGCACCAAGCTTTAGAGCAGGTAAATTGCATTTTCCAGGTGCTGACACATTAAGTAAAGATTATTTTATTTTTGAAGCAGATGAATATGCTGTTGATCCGCCACGGGATAGTCGACCTAAACTAAATTTATATAAACCGAATTATGTCTTGGCCACAAACGTTGGCTTTGATCATCCCGACGTTTATCGTGATCTTGAACACACTAAACAAGTTTTTTTAGATTTTTTTCAAAATCGAAAAACAGTATTCTTGTGCGGTGATGACAAAAACTTATATTCACTTAAATCAAAAATAAATAGTCCTTGTTTTACCTATGGTTATGACAAAAACAATGACTTAGTGATAGGTAATTATCAAACTGATAGTTCAGGAACAAAAATTACCATTAATTACTTAGGTAAAAAGTTAGGGGTAATTGAAAGCGCGCTTTATGGAGAAAAAAATATTAGTAATCTTGCCGGTGTTGTATTAATTCTAACTAATTTAGGATTTTCTTTTGAAAAAATCAAAAAAGCAGTAAAAAATTTTTCTGGAGTGAAAAGACGATTGGAATATCTTTATTCAAAAAATAATATTAATTTGTTTGATGATTATGCTCACCATCCTCAAGAAATTATTGCATCTGTTAATGCTTTAAAACAACGTTTTCCAAAATATAAATTAGTTGTTATTTTCCAACCACATACTTATTCTCGTACAAAAAGTTTATTGAACGAATTTGCACAATCAATGATTACAGCTGATAAATCAATTGTCGCTCCAATATTTCCTTCTGCAAGAGAAAAACTTGAAAATCAAAATGTAAGTTCGCAGATGATTGCCGATGTAGCCAATAAATTAAAACCAAATACAGTTTTTGCATCAAAGAATAATATGCAAATTTTAAACTACGTTAAGCAGTATGTTGATAAATCTACCATTGTTCTAATATTAGGTGCGGGAGACATCTATAAGCTTCAAGATGATATAATTAAGATTATCAACAGTATCTCTTAATAATATATATGTTTAGTAAACCAAAGATACTTACTAACGAGCCGTTAGCTAAACATTTAACAATGCGGGTCAATCAAGTCGCTAAGTTTTTTATTGAGGTAAAGTCAACCGATGAATTATTTAAAAGCATTGCATGGGCGAAAAAACAAAAACAACCTTTTTTTATTTTAGGCGGAGGATCAAACATTGTTTTTATTCATGACTATCCTGGTCTGGTGATTAAAATTTCGATAAATGAGATTAAAATTCTTCACACATCTGACAAAGAAGTTGAATCGCAAGTATCAAGCGGGACTCCTGTTTCAATTTTAATAACAAAAACTATTGAGATGGGTTTATCGGGATTTGAATATCATCAAGGATTGCCTGGAACAGTGGGAGGGGCAATTTTTATGAACGCAAAATGGACCAAACCCACGATATATTTTAGTGATCGATTAATTAATGCAACTTTATTAACAAAAGCAGGGAAATTGAAAAAAGTTGATAAAGATTATTTTAAATTTGCATATGATTATAGTATTTTGCATACAACAGGAGAAATAATTCTTGATGCAACGTTTTGTTTAACCAAAAAAAATTCAAATCAACTGAAAAAGATTGCCCTAAGTTCACTCAACTATAGAAAAATTACTCAACCGTTTGGCGTTGCTACCTCGGGATGTTTTTTTCAAAATATAAGAAAAGAAGATCAAGTTAGACAAAATTTGCCGACAAATTCTGCAGGATATTTAATTGATAAGTGTGGCTTAAAAAACTATCAGGTTGGTGGTTTTAGGGTTTCACCAATTCACGCGAATTTTATAGTCAACACTGATAAACAAAATTCAAAATCGAGTGATTTAATAAAATTGATAAAATATATTAAAAGTAAGGCTAAGGAAAAGTTTAATATTAGTTTAAAAGAAGAGGTGCAATTATTATGAATAATCTTATGGAAGATGCATATGTCATAAACGGAGGGAATAAATTAAGTGGTGAAGTGCAAATTTCCGGTGCAAAAAACATTGCATTAAAAACCATTATCGCCGCATTACTTTTTGAGGGAACGGTTATATTGGAAAACATTCCAAGAATAGGTGATGTTAATGAATTAATAAATTTGATTAGAAGTATAGGCGGTAAGGCGCAGTTTATTGATATTAATAAACTGCAGATTGAAGGCGGAAAATTTGATAAAAATCGCCTTGATTTTATTTTTGCATCAAAAGTTAGAGTTTCATTTTTATTTTTTGCACCATTTCTTATAAAATTCAACAGTGCGGAAATTCCAAATCCAGGGGGGTGTCGTTTGGGAGCGCGGTCAATTGATCGGACAGTAACCGCGATGAAAGATTTGTCTGTTCAAATTGATTATGATTCAACTACCGGTTATTATTTCGCGAAAAAAACAACGGAAATTTCCGGGATAGTTAAATTTAATAAATCAACACATACGGGAACAGAACTAATGATTATGCTTGCGGTTATCGGTGATGGTCAGGTGATTATCGAAAATGCAGCAATGGAACCTGAAATTGATGATTTGATCAACTTTTTTAATTTAGCAGGTGCAAAAATTATTAGAAATGGAAGTACTATTCATATTACCGGTGTTAAATCTTTAAGTCAGAAAAAACCATATCAAATATCATTTGACAGGAACGAAGTGGCTACATATATTTCTTTAGCATTAGCCACGAAGGGAAGTTTATTGATTTCTAATATTGAAAAACACTATATTCATGCTTTAATTGAATCAATCCAAAAGATGGGTGGATCAGTTGAGGAAAAGACAAATAAAAGTTGGAAAATTTCTTACCCTGCATCCGGCAAGTTAAAGGCAATAAATATTGAAACATCACCATACCCTGGTTTTATGACTGATTGGCAACCGCCGCTGGCAATTCTTCTCACACAAGCATGTGGCGAAAGCATAATTCATGAACGTCTTTTTGAAAATCGTTTTAGTTATGTGGAGGAATTAAAAAAATTAGGAGCTCAAATTGATTTTGTTGATATTAAAATAAAAAATCCACATCAATTTTATCATTTTAATTATGAAGAAGGAAAAAAATATCAGCAGGCAATTAGTATTATTGGGCCACAAAAACTACATGGAGGAGTTTTAACGGTTTCTGATTTACGAGCAGGTGCAACGTTGGCAATAGCAGGATTAGTTGCTAAGGGTGAATCGGTTATAAATAATATCTCCGTTTTAGAACGAGGATATGAAAGATTTGTAGAAAAAATCCAAAAACTTGGAGGGAATATTAAGAAAATATGAGTAATAAAAAAGTTACTGTCTTTGGAGGAGGAACAGGGTCGTATATAACACTTTCAGGGCTTAAACCTTATAAGATAGATTTAGCATCAATCGTGACTATGATGGATTCAGGCGGGTCAACTGGACGTCTGCGTGACCAGCTTGGAGTATTACCGCCAGGTGATTTTCGACAATGCTTGGTGGCAATGTCTGAGGCTCCGGTACTTTGGAGAAAACTTTTTTTATATCGTTTTAGCAAAGGAGACTTTAAAGGCCACAATTTTGGAAATATATTTTTATCTGCATTGGAAAAAGTTACGTCAAACTACCAAGATGTTGTAAGAGCGGCAAATTATATTTTAAAAATTAAAGGTCAAGTAATACCGGTTACATTTGATAAAGTAAATTTATATGCACAATACAATTCTGGTAAGTTAATTGAATCTGAGTCTGGAATTGAAAAATACTTAACAATAATTGACCGTATTGATCGGCTTTATCTTCAACCTGAAGCAAAAGCCAATCCACTCGCAATTAAAAGAATTAAACAATCAAATTTTTTAATCTTCGGTCCAGGCGATTTATTTACCAGTATTATTCCCATACTGTTGGTAAAGGGAATTAAAGAGTCAATTATTTGTTCAAAAACCAAATTGGTTTTTATTATGAATCTAATGACTAAATTAGGACAAACAACATCATATACAGCAATGGATCATTTAAACACTCTTGAAAAATATTTATCACGAAAAATTGACATTGTTGTGATAAATAATGGTAAAATATCTGAGGATGTAATAAAATGGTATTTTGCTCATAAGGAAATTCCAGTATTGGATAATACGTTAGGCATCTATAAGCAAAAGGTTGTATATTACGATCTGATTGACACGAGCAAATATTTAAAGCAAAGTAGTGATAGACTGAATAGGAGTTTAATAAGACATGATCAAAAAAAATTAGGAAAATTATTATCGAATATAATTATATGATTAGACGACATCACATTTCGGTTAAAAATGCGCTGAGAGGTTTGATTACTGCATTAAAAAGTCAACCAAACTACAGAGTTCATTTTTTATTATCGACAGCTGCTTTAGTTGGCGGTTTTTTATTAAAAATATCCTATAACGAATTTTTAACAATTATTATATTAATATTTGTCGGCTTGACAATTGAAACAGTAAATACGGCAATTGAAAATACAAATGACGCGATTGATATAAACTGGCGGGAAGATATTAGGATTGCAAAAGATGCTTCCGCAGGAGCAATGTTAATTTTTGCTATTGGCGCTTTAACAGTTGCCATGGTAATATTCGTTCCAAAAATTGTTTTTTTATTCATTTAAGATTAATACTATATGGCGCTTTATCTTTTTGTGACTTCAATATCTGTTATCGTCAATTTTGTTCTAATCGTTCCCTTCATTAACTTTCTTTATAAATTGAAAATGCAGCGTCAGAATCAGGTAACCAGGGATGCTTTTAATAAACCCACGCCGATATTTGATCATTTTCACAGACATAAACAAGGAACTCCTGTTGGTGGAGGAATACTTATTGTTATTACAACCCTTATTCTTTTTATTTTATCTTTATTATTATTTTTTATTCTTCGGCGTCCAATACAATCAAATTATCCTGCGTTGTTAAGTGAAGCAAAGATCTTAATTTTTAGTCTCTTAAGTTTTTCTTTGCTTGGTGTGTATGATGATATTAAGAAAATCTTTATCTTGCAAAAACAGCAATTTTTTGGACTACGTCTTCGTCATAAACTAATAATTGAAATTATTTTAGCGACAATAATTGCTTTTTGGTTGTTTAATGATTTAAGAATTGATTTTGTTTATATTCCGTTTTTAGGAGTTCTTAAACTCTCATATTTTTATATTATTTTTGCGGCTTTTGTAATTGTTTCTTTTGCAAACGCAGTAAATATTACTGACGGCTTAGACGGATTATCTTCTGGTGTTTTAATGATTGCTTTAATGAGTTTTTGGGCTGTAGCAAGATCAATTTTGGATGTTCCCACATCACTTTTTATTGGTGTTTGGTTGGGGGGAATTATTGCCTTTTTGTATTTTAATGTTTTTCCGGCGAGAATAATGTTGGGCGATGCAGGAGCGCTTGCATTTGGAGCAACCTTTGCCGTGGTGGGCTTGACCCTAGGAAAACCGTTTTCATTATTAATTATCGGAGGAATTTTTGTGGTTGAGATCATGTCTTCTTTGATTCAACTGCTTGGTAAAAAATTCTACAAACGAAAAATTATTCCAGTTTCTCCATTTCACTTGTGGCTTCAATTAAAAGGATGGCCAGAACCAAAAATTGTGATGCGTTTTTGGCTAATCTCAATTTTATTGAGCATCTTTGGTCTGATGGTTGCTTTTATGAAATAGAATATTTTTCTAGACAAATCTAACTCAAAATCGCCCACTAACCCTTTCCCATAAGGGTTAACATTGTTTATGTTTAAAGATAACATTAATTTAATATTTATGGGAGTTATTGTAGTTTATTAACTCATCTTTACAGTCGGAGACAATGATGAAGCTGGGTAAATATTCGGGAAGCTGCCCATATTATTTTAGAGCTGTTTGTTGATTGTAAATCCGTGTCCAAAAAGTGTAGAATTAGGTTATTATGATTCCATCTATAGATCAACTAAAGTCCCAGTATAAAGGAAAGCGGGTTTTGATTGTTGGATTAGGACTTCAGGGTGGGGGACGCGAGGCAGTGCGTTTTTTTGCAAAATTAGGAGCAAAAGTCACAGTAACTGATTTAAAATCAAAAGAAATACTATTACCAACTATTGCCGAACTTAAAGACTTCGATATTAATTATGTGCTAGGTGAACATAGAATAAAGGATTTCTTGGAAACAGATTTAATTATTAAAGGGCCGTCAGTTCGTTGGGATTTACCGGAATTAGTGGCTGCGGAAAAAGCAAATATTCCAATTGATATGGAGGCGGCTTTTTTCACATCAATTTGCCCGATTCCGATCATCGGAGTCACTGGGACAAGAGGCAAATCAACTACGACTAATTTGATCTATCAGGTATTAAAAGAAAACGATTACCGTGTACTTTTAGGCGGAAACCTACCAAATGCCAGTCCATTAGGTATGTTTGAAAAACTTAAGGAAAATGACTATGTAATTTTAGAGCTATCTTCGTGGCAACTTTCAGGTTTTCATAGAAAGAAAATAAGTCCTCATATTGCTGTGTTTACAAATCTTTATCCAGATCATTTGAACTATTATTCGTCAATGGAAGATTACTACAATGATAAAAAAGCAATATTCCAATATCAAAACGAAAATGATTATACAGTTTTTAATAAAAGAGATTTAAAATTACTTGGAAATAAGCATGGTAAATTAATCACTTATGAAGGTAAAGATGTTGACTTTTTTGTTACAAGCTTATCAGGTCAACATAATCAGGAGAATATTGCAGCGTGTTTAGCAATAGTTAAATTAATCGGGACAGATAAAACGAAGACTCAAAACGCAATTAATCAGTTCTTACCTTTAACCGGGAGACTGCAGACAATACGAAAGATCAAAAACATGACTTTTGTTAATGATACAACCGCAACTACACCGGTCGCAACGATTAAGGCAGTGCAGACATACAATAAAAATCGATTAATCTTAATTTTTGGAGGAAATTCAAAACAATTACCATATGATGAGTTAATCCCAGTTCTTGGAGAAGTTGATAAGATTATTTTATTAAAAGGAACCTTAACTGATGAGATTTCGCCGATATTAAGAAAACTTTATGGAAACAAAGTAAGTAAAGTGTACGATGATTTGAGTTTAGCTGTCAAGGAAGCTTATATTAGTGGAATAGAAAATAATCAAAAAACAACTATTTTATTGTCTCCCGGCGCTACATCATTTGCTATGTTTGCTAATGAATTTGAACGCGGATCTGTTTTTAACAAAGTTGTTGCTCAACTTAAATGAAAACAATTAAAAAAAAGAAAGGACAACTGTTGTGGGTGATGTTAATTCCAGTAATTTTAACGGTTATTGGAGCCTTTTTTGTATTTGAAGCATCAGCTGTGCGAAGTTTTCAAGAAACTGGCAATAGTTTTTACTATTTTCGTCTACAGGGATTGTGGCTGCTAATTGGAATTGTAACTATGTTATTTTTTTCTTGGTTTAATTATCATCGTTTGTATTATTGGGCATTTTTATTGATGAGTATAACGATTTTTTTACTCTTTTTAGTATTAATCCCAGGATTTGGCAATCAAGCCGGTGGTGCGCGTCGGTGGATTGATCTTGGTTTTTTTAATCTACAACCTACTGAGTTGGCAAAATTAGCAACGGCAATATATTTATGTTCGTGGTTTATTAATCGTGAGCGGAAAAGATTTTTTTCATTCTTAATATTTATTGGACTATTAATGTTTCTAATTTTTCTTCAACCGGATATGGGAACGGCAACAATCATTTTTCTAATGGGAATCGGAATTTATTTTTTGGCGGGAATAGAACTACAATATTTACTTTTTTTGTTTCCTGCGGCAGCAACAATTGGTTTTTGGCTGATTAAAACTTCCCCATATCGTTTTAAAAGATTACTGGCATTTTTTGATCCTTCCCTTGACCCGCTTGGCATTACGTATCACATCAATCAAATAATAATCTCAATTACAAATGGCGGTTTTTTTGGTAAGGGATTTGGTGCATCCAAACAAAAATATCTTTTTTTGCCGGAAGCACATACTGATTCAATTTTTGCAATAATCTCTGAAGAGATTGGATTGTTTGGCTCTTTGTTATTAATAGGGATATTTATGATATTTATATATAATATTTATAAGGTTACAATTAATGCGTCAGACAGGTATGGACGATTATTAGCTGGCAGTATTTTTTTATTTTTTAATTTGCAAATTTGTATTAATTTGGCAAGTATGGTTAATTTAATCCCATTAACCGGAGTGCCCCTGCCTTTTATTTCGTATGGTGGATCTAATTTACTTATAAGTTTTGCGTTTATTGGGATATTAATTAATATTGGCAAACAATCAAAAAACAACAATTATATATGAGACTAATAATTACCGGAGGTCATGTAACACCGGCTTTGGCAGTAATTGAGGAGCTAAAAAAGAAGCAAGACGTGGACATATATTTTATTGGTAAAAAATTCAATTCAGATACAGATAAAAGTTTAACCTTTGAGTACAAAGAGATTACATCTTTAAAAATACCATTTTTCCATTTTGTTACAGGACGTATTACTCGTATATATAATTTTCGTACAATTTTAGAGATTTTGAAAATTCCACTGGGAATAAAAAATGCGTGGCAATTAATTGAAAAAATAAAACCTGACAAAGTTATATCTTTTGGTGGATACATTGCTTTGCCCGTCGCTTTTGTTGCATTTATAAAAAAAATCCCTGTTTATACTCACGAGCAGACAATTAATCCGGGTGTTTCAAATAAATTTATCGGTATATTTGCAAAAACGATATTTATATCTTTTCCGGAAACAACAAATTATTGGAAAAAAAATAAAGTAATTTTTACCGGTAATCCGATTCGTAGTCAGATTTTTCAGCATCGATCTTTAGTATGGTTACCAAATAATAAACGAAAATTAATATATGTTACGGGTGGATCTCTTGGCGCTCACAGTATTAATCAACACATGGTTAAAATTGTTAGTCAATTAACTAAGAGACATACGGTTATTCATCAAACAGGTGATACAAAGGAATATGATGACTTTACAGCATTGATTAATCTACGTTTACAGCTTCCTACTGTCCAACAAGAAAACTATATTATAAAAAAACATATTGGCAGTGATGAGATTGGCAGTGTTTATTGGGCTTCAGACTTAGTGATTGGTAGATCAGGAGCAAATACTGTTTCTGAGCTTATAGCGTTAAAAAAACCAGCAATTCTTATTCCTTTGCCATGGTCCGCGGGTCAGGAGCAATTAAAACATGCAGAATATTTAAATAAAAATAAAGTGGCAGAAATATTTTACCAAAATAAAAATAGTTCGCAGTTACTTGATTTGATTGAGAAAGTTATGAATTCTCTACAAGAATATCAAAAAAGTTATTTAAAATTTATCAATCATAATCAAAATAATGCAGCGCAAACATTGGCAGATTCACTTTACATCTAAATACTTATTTATTGGATTAGTTGTTTGGATCTCGGTTTCTATTGGACTATACTTTTGTTTTACTAATTCGATGATTAAACAAATTATTTTTAAAGGAAACGAAACAAATCAGACAATATACGGAATTACTAATTTATATGATAAAAATTTATTTCTTTTAAATATTAAACAAACTCAAGAGAATATTTTTCTAAATAATCCAAATCTAGCAGATGTTAAAATAACAAAGCAATACCCAAATCAATTACAAATAACTATTCGCCAATTACCAGTGATTGTCCAAATAAAAACATCCGACCATTATTTATTACTTGATAATCAACAAAGAATTATTAAAAAAAGCCGATCTTTAATTGACTCACTTCCAATTATTAACTATTATCAAAACCTACCCAATTCTCTTGTTAAAGTTGGTGATTACTTGGATTATTATGATATCGAATACGCAATTTATTTCGCTTCATTACTGCGTGATATGGGATATGCGGTTATTACTATTGATATTAATGGTACAGATATGTTAGCATTAAAATTAGATAGTTGGAAATTATTAGTTAGTCTGGAGAAAAGTAAAGAAGATCAAGCAGAGTTGTTGAAAATGATTATTCGAAATTTTAAGATTGAAGGAAAGACGGTAAAAATAGTTGATTTACGTTTTTATAAACCGATAGTTGAGTTTTAATCCTCCTTTGCGGATATCTGATAGTTAATTTCCGCTTCGGACGGATTTCAGTAAATATAATATACTGTTAAGATTAATCAGATTGAAAGGAATTCAAGAAAATTTAGCTCTTGGAGCTTCAAACTATGAGTGATAAATTTATCTGTGCAGTTGATGTTGGGAGTTGTAAGGTCGCAACCATTGTCGCATTAGACTCAGAGAAAAATAATGAGCTACGGATAATTGGATTTAATACAACGCCGGCTCGAGGTGTAAAAAAAGGGTTAATCGTTGATATTGATAAGGTTACGTCCACAATTGAAGAAAGTGTTGAAAAAGCTGAACGAATGGCCGGTCATAAGATTAAGCAAGCCTTTGTTTCAGTTGGTGGTCCTCATATTACTTCTTTAAATTCTCATGGAGTTGTGGCAGTGGCAAATCCTCAGGCGGAAATAAACGAGAATGATATTGATCGGGCGGTTGAGGCGGCGCGAGCAATTTCTCTGTCAACAACAAGACAAATAATTGAGGTTTCACCCAGGGATTTTGTGGTCGATGGGCAACCGGGTATAAAGAATCCAGTTGGAATGAGCGGAGTGCGCTTGGAAGTTAATACTCATTTAATCACAGCTTCTTTAACGAATCTTAAAAATCTGGAACGGAGTTTACAGGCATTGGATATAATAAACTCAGGTTTTGTTTTTTCTGGATTAGCCTCTGCTGAGGCGGTTTTAACTGACACAGAGAAAGAATTAGGGGCAGTGGTTGTTGATTTTGGAGGAGGTAAAACCGATATTAGTATTTATGCTGATGGAGCATTGTCTTATTCTGCATCAATTCCCTTTGGTGCTCGTCATATTACAAATGATATTGCTGTTGGTCTTCGAATTTCTTTAGAGTCTGCAGAAAAAGTAAAATTATTTTTATCGAAACAGTTTAATCAAAAAACTTCTAAACAAATAAAAAAACCTGAGACATTAAATGTATCAGAATTACATCTTCCAGAAAATATTGACGAAATCTCCTTAAAGGAATTAATCGATGGGATTGTTATGCCGCGACTTGAGGAAATTTTTAAATTTATCGGAGATGAAATAGTAAAGAGCGAGTTTGGGGAAATGGTTCCAGCAGGATTAGTTGTTACCGGAGGAGGAGCATTGACTGTTGGGATTGTAGAAACCGGACGCCGTGTGGTTGGATTACCAATTCGAATTGGAATTCCAGGGAGAGTGGTAGGTTTGGTAGACGAGGTGCTTGATCCGCAGTTTGCAACCACGGTTGGATTAATTCTTTATGGAAAACAAAATGATACAATAGAAAGCGGAGGCGGTAAAAATTTTAATCAAATTTTGAAAGATTTTCCAATTGGAAATTCGATAGGTAAGCTAAAAGATTTTTTTAAACAGTTTATACCTTAAGAAAAGTCAAAAGTCATAAGTTAAAAGTCAAAAATACAAATTAAAAATAAAAAGTTTTGAATTTTGACTTGTAATTTTAACTTTTGAATTTTAAATTTTGATTTTTTATTATGTTAATTAAACCAAAAGCTGGATTGGCCGCCCGAATTAAAGTCATAGGTGTTGGTGGAGGCGGTGGAAATGCGTTATCTTCAATGATTATTGAAGGCGGAATTAATGGCGTTGAATTTGTAACGGTTAATACTGATGCACAAGCGTTATTGAATAATAAAGCTAATATAAAAATCCAAATAGGGGAAAATCTTACAAAAGGTTTAGGCTCTGGTGGAGATCCTGAGATTGGCCGACAGGCAGCTGAAGAATCAAGAGAAAGATTAAAGGAAGAAATTAGTGGAGCTGATATGGTATTTATCACATGTGGTGAAGGTGGCGGAACAGGTACCGGGGCAGCTCCAATTGTTGCAGAAATTGCAAAAGAGACAGGTGCTTTGACGGTCGCGGTTGTCACAAAACCATTTGATTTTGAAGGTTCAAAGCGTCGGTTAACTGCAGATGATGGAATTCATAAGTTAAAAGAGAAAGTTGACACATTAATTATGGTTCCGAATCAACGAATTTTACAAGTTATTGACAAAAAAACCCCTATTCTCGATGCCTTTAAGAGAATCGACTCGGTTTTACATCAAGGTGTCAAAGGTATTGCAGAGTTAATTACGATTCCAGGTTTAATTAACGTAGATTTTGCAGATGTCCGCAGCATTATGACTAATGCTGGTACTGCATTAATGGGAATTGGTGTTGGAAGCGGTGATAAACGCGCATTGGTTGCCATTAAACAAGCAATTTCTTCACCTCTCTTAGATGTTTCCATCGAAGGAGCAAGAGGTGTGTTATTTAATGTTATTGGTGGACCGGATTTGACAATGGCGGAAATCGATGAAGCTGCATCAATCATTGCAAAAACCGTTGATCCTGATGCCGATATTATTTTTGGAGCAGTAATTGATGAAAAGATGATGGATCAGGTGAGGGTGACTTTGATTGCGACAAAATTTGATGACAATCGTCTAAAACTTTTTAGATTTAAAAAAGAAACAATTGACACACCCAAAAAAGATTTAACGATTAAGGATGTGGAAAATTTATCGGAAAAAAACGATCTTGATGAGGACCCGCTTTTAAATGAAGACGGCGGTGAATTCGATATACCTGCTTTCCTAAGGAAGAAATGAATTTTAATCTGCGATCGCAACTAACTACTTAAAACATCTTACAAAGGTAAAATCCTGTTGCTTATTTTTATTGTAAGCAAAGTTAATAACCATTGTCAAGGGATTTTTTAAAGATTATATTTTTAATTATCAGTTTCCTTACAATTAATTAATAGTTGTATAGGGCGACGTATAAAGCTATAGGTCGTTCGACGATTATGGATGGCCATCCTCTTTTAGTAAATGATGAAAAAGACTTTGAACGCTATGTTACTACCAAAAGTAACTTAAGATCCCCCAATAGTCGGAGGCATTGTCTCAGTCGTTATCGTATTTTTATAAGATGGTTGAAA